>Ga0114996_10000329_pt1 | contig 66358 bp, 31 predicted proteins | sample ArcticOcean_MG_C_4_FD_87039 | JGI IMG/M metagenome (GOLD analysis project Ga0114996, IMG submission 87039) | Marine microbial communities from western Arctic Ocean - ArcticOcean_MG_CB4_134 | ecosystem: Environmental > Aquatic > Marine > Oceanic | place: Arctic Ocean: Canada Basin | collected...
CGACGCTCCGCAAAAACGACCTGAAAATCCTGGACGGCATCCAATCCGCCTTCCACCAGTCCCCCAACCTGCCAGCGCACATCTTCGTCACTGGGTAGTTACACATTATTACACGGTCCGGTCAGATATCGAGAGGAAAACTGAACAAATCTGAATGCGGCTGTTGCGGCCCGAAACCCTTGTTTGGGCTGCGGGCTGGTTGGTTGTGTGAATCTGTGCATGGACTCGTTTTTCGGGCGATGCAGGGCTACACTGGGTTGCTTGTCGGTTCCCGAGCTGCTTGCGACGTGTCCCCGTTTCCCTGAATCTGATTATGTCCAAAGACTTTCTCAAAGGTACGCGCGACCACTACGACGTGGTTGTCATTGGTAGCGGTTTGGCCGGGTTGACGTCGGCCAATGTTCTCGCGCGGGCTGGGTATTCGGTGCTGCTGTTGGAGCATCATTACCAATTGGGCGGCATGGCCACCTGGTTCAAGCGGAAAAACGGGCACATCTTCGATATCTCGCTGCACGGCTTCCCGTTCGGGATGAAAAAAAGCTGCCGCAAGTATTGGACGCAGGAAATCGCCGACTCGATTGTCCAGCTGAAGGGAATTCGATTCGAGAACCCGCAATTTTCGCTGCGGACGACATTCGATCGGGAAGATTTCACGCGGATTGTCGTCGAGAAATTCGGCATCGAACACGACGTGGTGAAGCGGTTCTTCGACACGGCCCGTGGGATGAACTTCTTCGACGATCAGGCGAAGACGGTTGGCGAATTGTTCGATGAGTTTTTCCCCGGCCGTGATGACGTGGTGCGGTTGTTGATGGAACCGATTACTTACGCAAACGGCTCGACGCTGCAAGACCCGGCGATTACCTACGGCATCGTCTTCTCGAATTTCATGAGCAAGGGCGTTTATACGTTTGAAGGGGGAACTGACAAACTCATTACCCAGATGAAGGCCGAGTTGGAAAGCAACGGCGTCGATATCCGCATTCGCAGTCTGGTTGAAAAGGTTGAAGTCTCACCCGATCGCCGTGTGACCGGCGTGGTGGTGAACGGCAAGCGGATTGGGGCGGGTGCCGTCGTTTCCAACGCGAACTTGAAAACAACAGTTCTGCGGCTGGTGTGCGAAGAGAATCTCGACAAGGACTATGTCGAAGAAGCCAAAGCGGTGCGGCTGAACAACAGCAGTTGTCAGGTTTACATGGCGCTCAAGCCGGGACTTGGTTTCGACGACATGGGCGATTTGCTGTTTCACTCGGAACACAGCGGTTTCGACATCGACGCGATGCTGAGCCGCAACGTGAGCAGCCGCACGTTTTCGTTTTACTATCCGCGGACACGGCCGGGCAGCGATCGGCATTTGATTGTCTCTTCGACCAACGCCAACTTTTCCGACTGGGCCGACCTGCCTGAGGAAGAGTATCAACGCTCGAAACAGGATCTCTGCGAAACCACGCTCGACTGTCTGGCGCAATACATTCCCGATGTCCGCGAGAAGCTCGATCACATCGAAGCCTCCACGCCACGCACTTTCGAGCATTACACGCGGCATATGCAGGGGGCATCGTTCGGCACGAAGTTCGAGGGGCTGAAAGTCAGCAAGGAACTTCCCGAGCAAATCGCCGGCCTGTATCACGCCGGTTCGGTCGGCATCATCATGTCGGGCTGGTTGGGAGCGCTCAACTACGGGGTGATTGTTTCTAACGATGTGGATAAGTATCTCACCCCGTCGGCGGCCAGCGTTTGAGAGGGGGAGGCAAGACGATGAACCGCGATGAAATTCAACAGGTGATCCCCCATCGTCCGCCGTTTTTGTGGCTGGATGAAGTGGTTGAATTGACCGACGACAGCATCAAGGCGCGATTGTATATCGACCCGGAGTTGGACGTGTTTGCGGGACATTATCCGCATTTTCCGGTGTTGCCGGGCGTGCTGCAGTGCGAAGCGGCGTTTCAGGCGGGGGCCGTGTTGATCGCCAAAACGCAGACGATTGATGAGGGAACCGTGCCCGTCGTCACGCGGCAGAACAACACCAAGTTCCGCCGACTGGTCCGCCCCGGCGACACGCTCGACATTGAAGTTCAGTTGACCGAACGAATACAGAACGCGTTTTTTCTCACCGGCAAAGTCTCGGTCGACGGCAACGTCACCGTGCGGCTCGAATTCGCTTGCGCCACCACTAGGCCGGAATAAAATTGTCAAGCCGCGACCAGTCGTCGCGCCGATTCGTGGTACGGCCTAAAACAGCGGATAAATAAACGGCGCCGCGACGGGACTCAGCAACACCAGCCCCGCAAGAATCAACAGCACTAGAATGATGGGCGTCAGCCACCATTTCTTTTCGTGCTTGAGAAAGTCCCAGAACTCGGCCAGCAATCCCATCGGCGCTTCTTCCGCCTGACGCGCAAAGTCGTCGGCCGCCGACTGTGGAGTTGGTTCGTCGGTCGCACTGCTTTGGGAGTTTTCGGTTTGATCGGGCATCACGAAGCCTGTTTTTTCATGAATGAATCAAAGCTGGTGCGTTCTCATGCCGGAGCTTGGGAACGAGTCATTTAGAACTGCCGGAAATACCGGTCTGTTGATTTCACTTTGGTGCGCGGTTGCCAATAGGTTTTCGCCTGCGAATCGAACTTTCGCTGCATCGGGTCGCGACCGCAGATTCTCATGATCAAGCCAATCGGTGTCACCACCAGATAGAATACGCCGCCCAACAGCACGTACGACATGACCCAGCCGATGGGGAAGACGGCCGCCGTCCAGACAACGTAAATCCAACGGATTGCGGCTGGCAAAACGAATCCAACAATACCAGCCGCCGCCGAACTGCCGATGATCCACCACGCGGTGTCTGGATCAATCTTACCGTTTCGCGACAATAGAAACGAGACGAGCGAGAAAAACGGGACCTGCAGAGCGGCAAAGATCCGCAGGTCTTTTCTTGATGGGTTGAGGTTGAGTTCGATCATGATGTTTGGTCCCACGAGATGCAACTCGTGTGCTCTGTTGAGTTTTTGGGGGGAGAGTTAATCCAATTGGAATTGGGCGAGGTATTCGTCCACTTCGTGTTGCTGGGCGTTCGGCTGCTTGTCCTTTAGTAACACAAAATCCTCGATTACCAGCACGTCCATGTTGGTCGCCATGAAGCAGCGGTAGGCGTGCTCCGGCGTGCAGACGATGGGTTCTCCGCGGACGTTGAAACTGGTGTTGATAACCACCGGCGAGCCGGTTTTCTCTTCAAATTTCTTTATCAGTTTGTAGTACCGTCCGTGCCGCTGGGGATCGACCGTTTGCACGCGAGCGGAGTAATCGACGTGTGTGATCGCCGGCACGTCCGACCGTGTCTCCTTCAGCTTGTCGAGTCCTTCCAATGGCTGTTCGTCGCGGTTTTGCGATGTTCGTTTTTCCTGCTTCACCGGTGCGACCAGCAGCATGTAGGGGCTTGGTTCGTTGGGCCGCATCTCGAAATATTCATCGACGCGTTCCTGCAGAATCGACGGCGCAAACGGCCGGAACGATTCGCGGAATTTGATCTTCAGATTCATCACCGACTGCATCTTCGTGCTGCGGGCATCGCCCAGAATACTGCGACCGCCAAGTGCCCGGGGGCCGAACTCCATTCGTCCCTGCATCCAGCCGACCACTTTTTCGTCGTCAATGTGTCCGGCGATCGACTCACACAATTCGTCTTCGTTGTCGAAATGCTGAAACGTCGCGCCGACCGATGTGAGAAACGTTTCGATTTCCTCGTCGGTCGCTGCCGGCCCCAATGCGGTGCCGTGTTGTGCGTCAAGAGGTTGTGGCGTGCGGGTTTTGCCGAGCAGTTGATGCCAGATGAAGGTGGCAACGCCCAGCGCGCCGCCGGCATCACCGGCCGCCGGTTGAATCCAGATGTTTTCGAATGGCCCCTCGCGTAGCACACGGCCGTTGGCCACACAGTTCAGCGCGACGCCGCCGGCGAGACAGAGTTGGTTCATGCCGGTTTCCGCGTGTACATGCCGCGCCATTCGCAGCATGATCTCTTCGGTCACCACCTGAATTGAAGCGGCGATGTCCATTTCGCGCTGGGTTAACGGCGACTCCGGTCGACGTGCCGGGCCACCGAATAACTGGGCCATCCGCGAGCCGGTCATCTTCAACGTTTGGCAAAAGTCGAAGTAGGCCATGTCCATGCGGAACGACCCGTCCTCTTTCAGGTCGATCAGCTTGTCCAGAATGAGATCGACGTATTTCGGCTCGCCATAGGGGGCAAGGCCCATTAATTTGTACTCACCCGAATTGACGCGGAATCCGCAGAAGTAGGTGAAGGCCGAATACAGCAGCCCCGGCGAATGCGGGAAATGCAATTCGTGTGTTAATTCGATGTGATTGCCGCGGCCCGTTCCGTAACTGGCCGTTGCCCATTCACCGACGCCATCGACGGTGAGAATGGCGGATTCCTCGAACGGCGAAGGAAAGAAAGCGCTGGCGGCATGCGATTCGTGATGTTCGGTGAACACGAATTGCTTCGTGTATTGGCCGCCGAATTGCTTTCGCATTTCGCGGGGCAGATGCAGTTTTTCTTTCAGCCAGATCGGCATTGCCGCCACAAACGACCGAATGCCAATCGGCGCAAACGACAGATACGTTTCCAACAGCCGCTCGAACTTCAACAGCGGCTTATCGTAAAAGCCGACGTAATCCAGTTGCTCGGCCGTCAAGCCGGCTTCGTTGAGGCAATACTCGACGGCCTTGGCTGGAAAACCGGCATCGTGTTTCTTGCGGGTGAAGCGTTCTTCCTGCGCAGCGGCGACAATCTCTCCATCGACAACAAGCGCTGCCGCCGAGTCGTGGTAGTATGCCGAGATGCCGAGGATGGAGGTCATGAGGTGCTGCCGCGGGTAATCGAACCGTCAGCCATTTCCTCCGATTGTAACACGACGGCAAGGCGCAGACCTATGCCTATTCCCACTCGATAGTACTCGGCGGTTTGCTGCTGATGTCGTAGACGACGCGGTTGACGCCGCGGACTTCGTTGATGATGCGTGTTGAGATGCGCGCCAGAACGTCGTGGGGGAACTGATACCAGTCGGCCGTCATGAAGTCATCCGTCTGCACGGCACGAACGGCGATGGCATCCTCGTAGGTGCGGGCGTCGCCCATTACGCCGACCGACTGCACTGGTAACAGCACCACAAAAGCCTGCTGTATTTCCCGATACAAACCAGCGGAGCGAAGCTCTTCGATGAGAATTGCGTCGGCTTCGCGGAGCGTCGCCAGTTTGGGTTCGCTCACCGCTCCCAGACAACGCACCGCCAAACCGGGTCCGGGAAACGGATGCCGCCAGATGAGATGTTCGGGCAGTCCCAGTTCCAACCCCATCCGTCGGACTTCGTCTTTGAACAGGTCGCGGAGCGGTTCGATCAACTCGAATCCGAGTTCGTCGGGCAATCCGCCAACGTTGTGATGCGCCTTGATGGTTGCTGCCGGCCCATCGGGATTCGCGCCCGACTCGATGACGTCGGGGTACAGCGTTCCCTGCGCGAGGAAGCGGGCGTCGGGAATCGATTCGGCCTCTTTGCGAAACACATCGATGAACACGCGGCCGATAATCTTCCGCTTTTTCTGCGGATCGCTCACATCCTGCAACTCGTCCAGAAACTGCCGGCGGGCGTCGGCGACGTGCAGGTCGGTGCGGAAATGTTGCGTGAATTCCTGTTCGACGGCTTCGGATTCCCCCTTACGCAACAGCCCGTTATCCACAAAAATGCAGGAAAGCTGAGGGCCGATTGCTTTGTAAAGCAATGCCGCCGTCACTGCCGAATCGACACCGCCGGACAAACCGCAAATGACACGTGACGACCCGACGCGTTCGCGGAGCTGTTTGACTTCGCGGTCGATCAGCGAACTGATGCGCCAGCTGCCGCGGCAACCACAAATTTCGCGAACGAAGTTCGCCAACAACCGGTCGCCATATTCGGTGTGCGTGACTTCCGGGTGAAACTGCAGGCCGTAAATCGATTGCGTACGGTGTTTGACTGCGGCATAGGGACAAGTGTCGGTGGCGGCCAGCGACTCAAATTCGTCGCTGAGTTCCTGCACCTGATCGCCATGACTCATCCAGACGGTCAACTTTTCAGGAATCTCGCCAAACAGATCGGCAGCACTCACGATGCGGCACGACGAGCGGCCGAACTCCCGAGTTTCAACCGGTTTAATTTCGCTGTTCTGCGAGCGGCAGGCCAATTGCATACCGTAGCAAATGCCCAGAATCGGGATTCCCAGATTGAAAATTTCCGGGTCGGGCTGTGGCGCACCCTCGCCGTACACGCTGGCGGGCCCGCCGGAGAGAATCAACCCCTTGGGATTCATCTCGCGAATGCGTTCGGCCGACAGATCGTGCCGAACCAATTGGCAAAACACGTGCTGATCGCGGACTCGCCGTGTGATCAACTGTGCAGTTTGCGAGCCGAAGTCGAGAACGAGAATGAGGTCTTCGTCTTTCGACTCGTTGAATCCGTGATCGCTGTTTTCGGCGTCGGGCGTTGCCGTCGCTCTGTTGTCCGTCATGTAAAATCCGGCCTGCAATTGTGTGCCACGCGGGCAAAAGCAAACCGTAGATGCTACTGTGCGTGAACCGGAATTGGAAGCGGCTACCCTTGCGAACACAACGGCAGCATTTTCGCCAGCCAATGCCCGACCGACCCCCACCCTTCGCTAAAAGGCCTTTTTGACTTTCACTCCCCGATCATTGTTCCGCAGCAGGTTTTTGTAGTTCAGGCGTTGTTCCTGTTGGATGGTGCTGTTCGAATTGAAGATGTTCTTCAACAGGCCGTCCCCGTCGCTATCGGCTGGTGCTTGTTGCGATTCGGGCGCGGCCGACTTGTTGCCCTTCTTCTTCTCATCTTGCGGCCGCAGGCTCGTTTTGCCTCGGTAGAAGGCGTAGCGGTCGTCGCCGGCGCGGGCGATGACTGTGCTTTGGCCGCCGATGGCGTCGGCGACGAAAATGCCGCGCAGATCCGTCTCGCCCGAAGTGAAATCGCTGTTCCGCGTGCCGATGACTTTCACGTGAACGTCGCGCGTGTACTGATCCTTCACGTCGTCCTTAACCGTTACCCGCACGCGACCGCTGACAACGTCTTCTTGGATCTCAAGCACCAGCGGACTGACGAGTACCAAACCACTGGCGTACAAATTCTCGCCACGGCAGACAACCAGATACGCGCCTTCTTCTTTCAGCGGCAGTTTCATTTCCTGCTTGCGGTCCTGGTAATCTTTGCCGTCGCCCAACTTCAAATCGAGTTCGTGATACGGACGAATGCCGGCCAGATTGATGGCGGTAATGCGGTTGAGGTTTCGCTGCATCAGCCCGAACTTCAACAGGTCGATCCGATACACCTTCACATTGGCTGCCGCCACGTTACGGAACGAGAGTTTCACTCCGGCCATGTCGCCCGGCTTAACCGTCGTCACTTCGGGAAGCTCGATCGCTTTGCGATTGAAGAAGCGGATCGCTTCGGCGGCGTCGGCAAAGCGTTCACCCACGCGCTCGTATTCGGTAATTGCTTCCGCCGGTTTGCCCAGACTGTGATACACCTGCCCCATAATGTAAATCGCCTGCCATTTGTTGAGTGCTGCCGCATCGACTCCGGCCTGGCGATCCTTACGTTTCCACTCGGCCACTTTGCGACACATTTTCAGTGCTTCGTCGTGATGGCTTAACGCGAACTGGCTGTAACCAATGACGTACCAGAAACTGTCGAGCAGTTTGCTGTCGGGATACCGCTTGGCGAAGTCCTCGCAGCGGGCGATCGTTGTTTCGTATCGTTCCAGATCGAGATACGCGCTGGCCATGCTGAACGACACCTGGTCGGCGGCGGGATCGGTCGGCCAGGTTGAGAGGAAATGATCGAACATTTCGATCGATGCGGCGATGAGATCAACCCGCGTGATCTTCGCATCGCGGAGCTTTGTATTTGCAGCCGCCTCGGCCGCCTTGCCGTAGACTTCTCCGGCCAGCGAATACGTCGCCGTCGCGATGTACGATTCGGCCGGGTATTGCCGCAGCACGTCTTCCAGAACCTGCACCGCGCGAACAAATTCGCCACGGGCATCGAGGAATCCGGCGATTTGGCTTTCGCGTTGAAAACTTCCTTCGACAGTCGCGCGGTACACCAGATAGCTGCGTTCGTATTCACCCAACTCACGATAAGCGGCAGCGACGCGGAGAATCGAATCGAATTCGATTTCGACTTCCGGATAGCGTTCCTTGATAATCTCGAAGTATTCGACGATCGCATCGTCCTTGCCGATGGCCAACGAGGCGGTGAACAGCATGCGGACGACTTCCTGATAGATGTTGGCATTGAGTTGCCAGCCGGTGAATAACGCCGTCAGATGTTCGGACGCGGCGGCGTGTTCGCCCTTCGCAATCAGACGCTTGCCGAACTCGTACCGTTCGACCGGCGTGAGTTTGTACGCGTCGGCCGACTTCTCGCCGCGCGCCAACAACGCCAGCGACTTCGACTTGGCGATAGCGATTCGCTCCGGTCGATAGAAACTGCGGACGACGGTCGGCGCGGCCCGGTAACTGCCCGGCAGATAACCAACCAGCGTATAACCAATGTCGCCGGGACGCGGCACGTCGCCGATGTAGAACGTGATCGATCCCGGTGCGATTTCAAATCGCTCGAAGCTGCCGCGAATCGATTCGCGCAGCACCATTGTGCCGGCGGGAATCGGTTCGACGACGACCAGATAATCAAACTGTTCGTCGCGAACACCACGGACGTTGTTCCGCCGCACCTGTAGCGTGACTTCCCCGCGTTCGCCCATTGGCAGTTGCGTCAGCGGGTTTCGGAACGGCTCGTAACGTCTCGCGATGCCGAAACCGCGGGGAATCGGTTTTCCGTCAAGCATGCGTTGTGCCGGCTCGTAGCTGCGAGTGATACGCCAGTCGTTGGTGGTTGCCTTCAGTTTGTCGGCCGGAACGAAACCACTGAGTACCGCGCTGTAGCTGAAACGGCCGCGGCCTTCGATGTCGAAGTTGATCCGCTGTTGTGGCTTGTCGGCTGCGAGGAACTCGTCGGGAACTTTCAAACGGCGGCTGCCATCGGTCGAAGGATCAACGGCGATTTTCTCCACCAGCCGATCGTTGACGAAGACCGACAGCGTGTATTTCTCGCCGGTTTGTTTGGTTCGCGAGAACCAATCGGCTAGCGCGGCGATGGCCGGTCCGTTCGCCTTCTCCGGCGTCCACCGCGTGCCGCGACGTGCAGCCAACAACCAGTCGGCCAGTTTCGCCGCCTTCGCATCCGCCGGCGCGACTTCTTCCAACGCCAGCAGATACAACGCGCGGAGTTCCACGCCGGTTTGCATCCAGGGAATGCAGCCGCGCATCGCCGAATCCGCCTTGTTGCCGTTGGCCATGTCGGCGTCGATGGGAATCTTCACCAACTGCAGTAATTCGCCCGCCATTTGCTTGCGGTCGAGTTTCGCCAATACCAATGCCACGTGCAGCAATCCCGAGGGACTGAGGTTATTGCGTTCGCGGTAGAGGCGATTGGCGAAGGCGAAGTCGGCGACGCCGGCTTCGGCCAGTCCGTGCAGAATGATGGTCTGTGCTTCGCGGTCGGCCGGATTGGTGGCGGTGAACGCCGTCCGCAGAAACTGCACCGCTTTGTCGAACGTCCCAGTGGGGACGGCGAAACCGGCTCCGCGGGCGCTCGACAGCGCCCACACCATGCGGCTCGACAGATAGCGATCGGACTTCGATGCCGCCGGTCGACCGCTCCAACTCCAGCCGCCATCGTCGCGTTGCGCCGAAACCAGTTGCCCAACGGCCGCCTGAATTCGGCCCGAAAGTGCCTGGGCTTCGGGCGTGTCGGCAGTTCGCGAACCGCCCGTCATTTTCAACAGGCCGATACCGCCGATGACATCGGAGACGGCCCGTTCCAAACCGCTGCGCGGCAGAAACGCCGCCGAGTCGAACGCGGTCAGTCCGCTGCCCAGTACGGCATCGAGCAGCGTGCGGTTGACACTGGGGCCGATGACGATTTCCAGATGCCGATCTTCAACTGCCAGTTTCTTGTCGTGTCCAACGAAGGCGATGGTGTTCTGGGCGGCCGATCCGCCAGCGGTTGCATACACGGGCAAACCGAACGGGCGAATGGGAATGACCGTGCGGGAGACGTCGCTTTGCTCGCCGCTGGTCACCGTCAACTCGAATTCGACCTGTGCGCCGTCGGCGATGTCGATGGGGAATGTGACTTCGGCGATGCCGGGACCTTTCGAGATGACCGTCCGTTTCTGTTCGGTCGATTTGTCGCCATTGGTCGCCTTGAGTTTGACGAGAATCTTCTCGCCCTTTTTGATGACGGCATTATGCACTTCCGCCAACAGTTTCGCCTTGTCACCCTGTGCGAAGGCGAGCGGCGTTTTTAATTCGCCGAACAGGTCTTTGCGGGCGATGATCTCGACTTCGGATTGACCGGAAAGTGTTTCGGCGTTGATGCCGCGCGACTGCAGTTTCCACGCGGTCGAGCGATCGGGCAGACGGAAGCTGACGCTTGTCTTGCCATCATCGCCGGTGACGACGACTGGGTTCCAATACCCGGTTTCAGCCGTCCCCATCTGCGGCAACACCCGCATGCCGTCCTTGCCAAACGCCTTCAGCTGGACTTCGTTTAGTCCGTTGATGACCTGATAGTTACCATGACTGTTAACGGCAACAATGGTGCTCTTGGTGTTGGCCAACGTATCGAAGAACTGTGCCGACACCTGCGGTTCGATAGACTGGTCCTGTCGGATGACGAGCGACAGCGTGGTTTCAAATTCCTGGATCTGGCCGCCGCCATTGACGAATCCCCAGTGCGGCCGCCTCGCACCGTTGCCGTTAATCGCCGTGCCGGTCGTCGGAATTCCAAATCGCACATTCCCCGAGCCTGGGCCATCGACCATTTGCCCGGGAGCCGACATTCCGATTGCGCCTAATTGTCCTCCCCTTTGGCCATTGCCACGACTTGATCGGCCCAAGCTTCTCCGTCGAGATGTCAACTCCCGCCACGCTCTCGGATCACCAAAGTCGATGGGTCCGGTGAGTCGGACACCGTCTATTGAGTTCTGACGACCATCTGCTGAGAAAACAACGGAATTTGGCAAGCCGTCGGAAATTACAACTATGCCCAATTCGTCGTCAAAGTCGTGATTTACATTGACACGTGCATCCTCCGTAAAGCCGCGTGAATCGTTGATTCTCTGGTTGCGACGTGCGAATTTTGCCTTCCAGCCCATCGTGACAGCAACGGGATTGTCGGGATCGAGTTCTTCGGCCTGTTTCGCGAGTACTTCGGCTTCCGCATAGCGACGTTGCCCGAAGAGTACATTGTATTGATCGACGAGATTCGACAGTTCGCCGTTGATCGCTAACGACGGGCTTGCTTCGTGCTGTGCAATTTGATTCTGTGCACGGTTACGTACTGTTGTCGCGGCCAATTCTGTCGTCAAAGGCACAACAAGATCGCCAACCGGAAAAACACCGCGTGCAAGGTTTTCGGTGGCTGCCGTTTCCGCCGCTTCGATGCGTTCGCGTTCGGCCTCGGCCAACAGGAATTGATTGACGCCGCGTGTCTTCGGTAGATAACGGAACGTGCAACTGGTGGTGGCGCGGACTGAGGGGCGGCGGTAGCCGCTGCCGAAGTATTCGTCGATGAGGCCGGCACGGTCGCCGAAGTAGTCGAGCAGGTTTTTCTGTACCAGGCCGAGCGAGAGTTCGGCCGAGACTGGTTTGCCCTGCGGGTCGGTGACGGTGATATCGACCTTGAGTTCTTCGCCCGGGCCGAGTGTGGTCTTGTTCGGTTTGAGCACGATCTTCAACTGCCGCGCGATGCGGAACTCGCTGTTGGCCTGATGGAAGCGGTCGCCCTGCATGACGGCGACCGACAGCCGGAAGTTGGGCGCGAGCTGCGATTCGAGCGGGATTTCCAGCGGGTTGGCACCGGTTTTGAGTTGGATCAGCCGGTAACCGAGAATCTTCGCCCCTTCATACGTCACCAGCGCCAATGCCGGGTCTTCGCGCCAATGAAGTTGAACTTTCGCGGAATCGCCCAACTGATAATGGTGCTTCTCAGCGAGAATTCGCAGCCGGATGGTGTCGTCTTCGCCGGAGATGATGACGGCTTTCTGACCGCTGACGCGGTTGCCGAAACGGTCGGTCGCCGTCGCGCGGACGATGTAGCGGCCCGACTTGTCGATCCGCAGCGTCTGCCGCACCTCGCCGGTGTTTTCGTCCGACTTGACTTCGAATGTCTGGATGGAGCGTTCGCCCTGTTTGCCGTCAACTCGGGTCTGTTCCAACACGTCGAGCGTCAAATCACTGCCGGCCGATTTGCCGGCGGCGTCGGCGACGTTGAACGTGGCGTCAAACGTTTCACCGGTAATGTATACGTTGCGCAGTGTGGTGACGCCGATCTCCAGCCCGCGAGTCGCGAGCAGAATTGATTCCACGGTTCGCAGATTGCGTTCGGGAAACGTGACGTTCAGTTGTAGCGGCTGCGATTCACTGAAGCGACGGGTCTCAAATTCGAAGGCGACTTCGCCTTTGTCGTTCGTCGTGGCGGTGTGCAGGCGGTCGTCGGCCAGTTGGTATTGAATGGTGCGGCCCGCCAACGGAGTGCCGTAGTAGTACTTGAGCGAGATCGTTCCGGTGATTTTCTCACCACGGTAGAAGACCTTGCGCGGCAATTCGACAGCGAGTTGGATCGGTTCGAGTTTGTAATCGTGAACCTGAAATGACGTTTCGTACGACGGTTTGTCGGCCGCCTGATGCAGGTGGACGCGGTAATCGCCCTGCGGTGCGGTGTCGGGCAGCGTGAAGTTTTCGGCGAAGGTGCCCAATTTGTTGAGTTTGGTTTTCTGCGTGTGAATCACGCGGCCGCGCGAGTCGTAGACGTCGAGGCTGTATTGTTCGCCCTCTTTGAAGACGAAGCGGTCGCCATCGACCCAACGGATGACGCCCTTGAGATGCACCAACTGACCGGCGCGGTAAGCGGGACGGTCGGAATAGAGGTAGCCTTTGGGTGCCAGCCCGACGGCGAAGTCGAGTCCGCTGAGACTGGTCACGCTGGAAGCGGCATGCCCTTCATGGATCGCGAACACGCGCAGGTCGCTGACAGTTTTCAGTTCGTCGCAAACGTGTTGGACGATGCCGTCTTTGTTGGTCAATTCTTCGGCGAAGACTTTGCTGCCGTCGCTGACGAGCAGGCTGACGCCCTGGACCGGTTTGCCCGTGAGCATGTTTTCGGCGAAGACGAAGAGTTCGTTTCGCGAGCTTTTGACGATGACGTCGATGTTGCTGACGATGACCATCGTCGTCGCTTCGAGTTTGTCACCGGTGATGGTGACGGCCGAAACGCCCGGGCCTTCCAGCGGGATTTCGATCTCGTTGGTGAGTTGCCGATACTTCTCGTATCCATCGACTTTGTATTCCCACGACTTGTCGGGATCGATGAGTGCGATGTCGAGTGATTCGACGCCGTCGGCCAGATGCATCTTGCGGAAGTAGTCGATCATGTCGATGCGATAGACGGCGACGGTGACTTTTTCGAGATTGCGGGTGCGGAGTTTGATCTTCGCGCGTTCGTTGGTGCGGTACTTGCGATCGGTGACGACTTCGAGCCGATGTGACGTGAGGCCGGCGATGCGTTTTTGGGCCAACGACTGCGATGCCCCGGCGACTTTCTTGTACGCTTCCAAAGCTGCGGGCAGACGGCCGAGCCGGTCTTCCAGTGTGACACCGATGAGATAGGCGGCTCGGGACGCTTCGTTACTGCCGGGATACTTGCTGACGAGCCGCGTCCAGTCGGCGATGGCGAGGTCGAAGAGTTTCTGGGCGGCGGGTGTGACCCGGCGCGAGTCGGGCGCGTCGTCGCCCGCTTGTTTGCCATCAAGTTCTTTACGCTGTTCTGTGACGGCGGCTGCGTAATTCATCTCACCGAAACGCAGCAGTAATTGCGCGGCACGGGAATCGAGCGGGTATTTGTTGAGAAACGTTTCCCACTGTTTGCGGGCGGCGGCGTAATTCTTCTGCCTCCGTTGCTCCTCACCCATCTGGAATTCGCTGTTGATGACGAGCCTTTGGACGTTGGCCCAACCGGCGTTGGTGGGATGTTTGTCAAGGAATTCGCGCCAGGCGGCGATGGCTTCGACGAACTTCTTCTGGGCGAAATAGGAGTCGCCGAGCAATTTGCGGGCGTCGGCGATCTGCTTCGTTTCTGCATGCGCTTCATTGCCGATGAGCGATTGCAGTTGCGCGATGGCCTGATCGTAGCGACCGTGATGCGCGTAGCCCTGGGCGATGTCGAACTCCGCCTGCGGCGCGAGTTTGTGTTTGGGGTACGCCTTCAAGAATCGTTCCAGCGCGGCGACTCCGAGTTCCAAGTCGCCGACGGTTCCTGGCGCGGGCATGCCGAATGTCCGGGCGATTTGGTAGGTTGCATCGGCCAAACGTTCCGCGGCTGAGAATTCCGGCTTCTTTAAGAATTCGGGTTTCTGCTGAACGAGATCCTGCCAGGTTTTGCGTGCTTCGGCTCTTTGGCCGGCGACCAGTTGCGAGCGGCCCAGCTGGAACCGCACTTCGACTTCGGAAACGGCTGGCGTGCGGTCGTCGGCTTTCGTCTTCTCGTCGGCGTAGCGGGCGAGATAACCGCGGTAGGCGGCAATCGCTTCGCCGTGTTTGCCCAGTTCGTGAAAACAACGGCCAATGCGCGGTTCGACATCGTGCCGGACGGCGATGCTTGGTTCGAGTTTCAACGCTTCCTGATAATAGGCGAGTGCCTGGGTGTAATCGGGCTTCGGTTTGGCCGACGGGTCTTTGGCGGGAATGCCCTTGAAGTAGCGGTGGGCGAATTCGAGATAGATGGCGGCCAGTTTGTCTTTGCGGCCGCGCGAGAGCAGTCGCTCGGCTTCGGCACGGTAGATTTCGCCGGCTTTGCGATAATTTCGCTGCCGAGCAAAGACGTCGGCCTGACCGAACCGCGCACGGGAGATCCAAACGCTGTTGGGATACCGTTTTCCTAACGTCTCGAAGGTGAGCAGCGCGTCGTCGAGCGTTCGCAACTCGGTTTGAGCGCGACCCCGCAAATAGAGCAGATAATCGGGCGCGACGACGTTGCCTTTTTGCAGTTGGGCGTCGATCAATTCGATCGCTTTGGCGAATTCGCGGCCGGCCAACGCACTCTGCACGGCAGGAGAGACGGCCGGTAACGACGTGATCGACGGACGTTTTGCCACCTTATTATCGGCCTCCGCTGCCGGAGAGAACTGCGCGGTCGCCATCGCCGTGGCCAAAACAATCGGCAGGCTCAGGAACAGGTGGCGATATTTCATGGCGATGTTCTCTCGAATGGGTTTGGTGGCTCGATCCCTCGGGGCGCGGCCCGTGGGCTCTTGTGGGCGTAATACTCAATAGCTAGACGGATTAGACGCCATTTTCTGGCGAGATTCTCCAGGAAAATTCAACAACGGGCGAAATAATCGCAGACTCGCAGTCCATGGGGTCATTCTGTACGGCCCGCGTAATGTGACAGCTTGAGCGGTTGTCAAAAGGTGACACCAGCGACAATAATGCCTCCGTCTGAACGGTGGCAATATCAGATGTCACAATCCGTTACATGTCCGTTACATTTGTCTGTTTCGGACGTCTTCCTGTTTGTTGAAATCTACAGACGCGAAACCATCCCAGAACGTGGTGGCGAATTCGTGAAAGGGCAATATGTCAGTCTCGGAGATGGACTTCCTGGAAACGGCCGAAGAGGCCGCGCGGCTTGGTGGGGGCATTCTCGATGAGTGGTCATCCAAATTCACGGTGAGCGAGAAGGGCCGCTCGGATTATGTGACCGAGGCCGATTTGGCTTCGCAGGACGCAATTTACAAGTTGATTCACGGCCGATTTCCGGAACACAATTTTCTCGGCGAAGAAGGACTGTCGGAAATCAACAGCGACTCTCCATATCGCTGGGTGATTGACCCGTTGGACGGCACATCGAATTACGTGCATCGATTTCCGTTTTATGCGGTTTCCATTGGGTTGGAATGCGATGGCGAACTGATCGCGGGGGTTGTGTTTGATCCGAATCGCGACGAGATGTTCTCCGCGCTGCGGGGAAAGGGTGCTACGCTTAATGGGCAGCCGATTAAGCCGACGCGTGTCGATTCGCTGGAACAGGCGATGGCGGTTGCCAGTTTGCCGGTGGTGGCCGACCGGGATCATCCGGCGGTTGAACGGTTTTTGCGGGCTTTGACAGTCGCACAGACTGTGCAGCGCACTGGTTCCGCTGCGCTCAATTTGGTGTATGTCGCGGCGGGCCGTATGGATATCTATTTTTCCACGACCTTGAAGCCGTGGGACATGGCCGGCGGGGCGGTTATCGTTCAAGAGGCGGGGGGCCGGGTGACGAAAATCGACGGATCGAGCTTCGACATTGGTGAACCCGACATACTGGCCAGCAACGGGGCCGCAATTCACGAACAATTGCAACAACTGTTCGCTTAATCGAATTCTCAGCAACAATTGCAGAAAGGTGCTGTTTCGCGGTTTGGCTGCCGTATATGATGGAGGGGAGCTGTCTGTTCGCCACGGCGACATCCATTCTCCGTCTTGTTTGGCAGCGCACGTCTCTCGAAGGTCACATCTCGCCGTCCGACGGCAATTCAGTTTGGTGATGGTCGCGTTGATGCAAGTCGCACAAAAAGCAATATCCAAAGCGCGCATGGCCTGTAGTTCTGGCAATGCGGGTGCGCCGAAACCCCGATGGCAAAAGCCGCGCAGCGGCGCGAAAACCCAAACCGACAGCTTGCTGTCGGAGGGCTATCCAATACGACGTTCGACAGCAAGCTGTCGGTTTGGGTTTACGGCTCGCTTCGCTCGCGACGGGCAACTTCGCTTGGTTGGCATGTTGGCCGTCTGTTTGTTTGGGCTGCTTTGGGTAATTCCAAGTGTCGTATCCGCTCAAGAAGTGACAGCCGAAGACAATCCGACAACAACGCCGGTGGAGAAACCGGCCAAGACGAGTCCTGCGGTTGAAGCAATCGACAACGGGAAGAACACCGAACCAGGATTGCTGCTCAAGGGTGAAGAACTAGAGCGTTATCTCAAGTGGCGCAACAGCCAGAACAGCCCCGATTACAGCATCACGTCGATCACGTTGGAAGGTTTGGCGAAAGACGACGAGAGCGCAACGCTGAAGGCGACCATTGCCATTCAAATCAACCGCGACGACGTTCCGCTGCGAATTCCACTGAATTTGAATGAAGCCACGCTGATCGAACACTCGTATAACGGAGAAGGCACAGCGACGCCCGACGACGATTTCAAGCGGGAAACCGGGTACTATTGGTGGCTGCGTGGAAAAGGCGATCACATTCTGACGTTGTCGATGATTGTTCCGATCAAGAAGCAGTTGCCCGCACGTCGGCTGCAGTTGACGATTCCCGCCACTGCAGTCAGTCGGTTGAAGTTGCTGGTCCCCATCGAAAAGTTGTCAACCGAGGTGTCGCCCAAGGAAGCGTGGGTGAAGACGACATCGGTTGCGAAGCTGGGAACGACTTTGGAAGTCCAAGGGCTTGGCCGTCGTCTGGACGTGTCGTGGGAGCCGCTTGCAGAGCAAGGCCCGGTCGATACGGTTCTTCAATCGCGAACGGTCATCAACGTGAAGTTAACCGGCGAGTCGGTGGTGCTGGAAGCAACCCAGCAGATTCAGGCTCTGCAGGGAACGTTTTCAAAAGTCAACGTGCGTTTGCCGGCCGGCTTCAAATATTTGGATGTCGAAAGCAAAGCGTACAGCGACCACCAACTGGGGGCAGGCACACACGCGACGGTCACACTTTTGGAGCAGACAAAAGGTCCCGTCGAATTGAAGTGGACGCTCGAAGCTCCCCTTCCCGGCGATGGTGGAAAGTTGACCCTGGAAGGGTTCGCGATTGATCGCGCCCGGAGCCAAAAGGGCGAACTGGCAATCAGTGGTCTCGATGGGTTTCGCATCACCCGGCGGGAACAGGAAGACCGCTTTGTGCATCGTATCAACGTTGGCGACTTAGCCGACGGGGAGCACGCAACGACGGCATACGAGTTTCTGAAGCAACCATTCAGGCTGGTTCTCGATCTGCACGAAATTGAGCCGGGATTCACGGTGAAGCCGAAGTTGCGGCTGCAGATGTCGCCCGAGAGCATTCAGCTCGACGCGTCTTTCACTTTTCAAGTCTATCGGGGTGCGGTTCCAGAGATTGCCGTTCTTTGGCCGAACGCAGCCAAAGAGGGTTGGAATATTGAGGCTGTCGGCCCTGTCGATTTGCTGAACCGAGATCAAGCGAACGAGCGACTGGATGAAGGTCTCTTGCGAATTCCGCTGTTACGACGAAAGACGGGTTCATTTGAATTGAAGCTAAGAGCGAGCCGTCCGATCACGGCGGACAAGAGCATTCCATTGAGCTTGCCCTATGTGGAAGCATTATCGGGTCAGCCGACAATTCTCGAATTGCTTGCCACCAAAAACGTCGAGGTCGAGCTTTCTCAAGCTGGCACGAATGGGGGGCAATTGCCGGCGACAAACGGCACGAGTGTGGAATCGCTCCCGGAAGACCTCCGCTCGCTTTTGAGGGCTACTTATCGAATCAACGAGCCGGAAAAAGAATTGACATCAAAGGTGACCGTTCACGACCGCGAAATTGCAACGCGGACAACGGCCCAGATGCACTTGGATGGCAAGAAACTGCTGGTGACGCAGCGGATGACTTACAACGTGGCCTTTGAACGGCTGACTCAAGTGTTGTTGCTCGTTCCCAATGAACTGGGAAAACGTGTGGCATTTACACTGGGCGATGACGTTGATCTGTCGCCGAATTCCACGCCTTTAGATGAAGGAACGTTCTATGAGGTTCGGTTGATACTGCCCGAGCCGCGGATCGGCGAATTCGACATTGTGGCACGATTTACAGTTGACGTCGCTGAAGTGCCTGCCCACGGCAATTCCACTTCCCTCACACTGCCGTTGGTGCAATCGTCAGACACTCCGTTGGCCTCAACTCAATTGAAGTGGGACAACGACAGTGGACTCGATGTCGTCCCTGTGGACGTGCAGATGTGGGAAGCACAGCCGGATTCTGGAAATTCGTCGGTTTGGATGGCGAAGGGTTCGCCGCATATCGCGGCGCTGACGCTGAGTGATTCGGTTCGCAAGTGGACGCAGGACTTTAAGGTCCGCAAGGTTTTGATTCAAACTGTCGTGGACTCGAATGGGGTCGCCCAATCTCGCGCTCAATTCCGCATCGACGGCACAGTCTCAGCCGTTTCGCTCACATTACCCCCCCGCGCAATCGTGATGGACGCGGCTTGGTGGGGGAAGCGTCAATTGACTCCGGCCGAGGTTGTCGTACTCGATGCTGACCGCGGATTCTTTCGGCTCGAAGATTCCGACGCCCCAACAAGCGGCTCACGACTGTTGACGATTAAGTTCCATTCGGTCAAGGCTGTTCCTCTGCAGTGGAGCAGGCCGCACAAACTTGTGGCCCCCGAGTTCACATCCGGCGTTTGGGTTGAGAAGTCCATCTGGCAGGTGTCGCTGCCGGGCAACCAATTGTTGTTCACGCAACCGGCCGAATACACGCCTGGATATCGCTGGCAGCGACGCGGCTTGCTTTGGAGTCGGCAACCGCTCCCGTCACACACCGCGCCCGAGCTGGATGATTGGATCAATACAGCTGACGGCCCCGCGGATCGGATTAAAACCGAACCCGGAAATTCGTATCAATTCAGCCGTTTCGGTCCGGCTGCATCGTTGAACTGCCGAACGATGGGCTTACCGATTGTGGTGTTCCTCGGTGCGGGACTTTCACTTGCTGCCGGTTTTGTGCTGCTTTACGTTCCATTGACGCGGAACGTGTTGACTTTTCTGTTTATTGCATTCGCAATGTCGGCCATCGCGCTGTGGTTTCCGGCCCCGGTGCAATTGCTACTGCAACCAGCAGTACTCGGATTGTTACTGGCGGTGGTGGCCGCATCGATCAATAGTGCGCTGCTGCAAGAAAAACGAGTGCCCGTTCTGACGCTGTCATCGCCTAGCGATTTCAACGCGCGGCTCTCTTCGTTGTCGTCCGTCGAGTCGGTGCCGGCTCGAGGGCCTGGCTCAGAGGACCCAACGGTCGTTCGACCCGTGGCGTCGCCGGACCGGGAAGCGATGACGGCTCCGGAATCGGGAAGTCATGTATGATCACCGCCGGATTTCAGGCACCGCTTGCCAACCTGCTTCGCTTCGTCTGCGCTCGCGCTGCACCGTTTGTCGTGGCGGCGGCGTTTGTTCTGCCGAGTGAAGCAACATCCGCCGACCCAGATCCGCTGACACGCTCGATAACGCCGATCAACGTCAACGTCGACCGACGAGACAGCTGGCCCAAGGGTGATTGGGTGCCGATCCGCGGGCGGATATTGAAAGACCTGGTGGAACGCTCGCAAGCCAAACCGCAACAGCCGCGCAAAGCCTGGATCGAGCGGGCAACGTATTCGGCGACCTTTGACGGGAGCAATCTTCGTGGTGGCCGCCTGAACGCCGACATTCGGCACGACAGCAAACAGGCGGAACTGTTGTCGCTGGAACCGTTGAATCTGGCAGTTTCTGAAATCAGCTGGTCCGATGCGCCGGCGACTTGGGGAACTCTTGGGGATGGAAGAACGGCGCTGCTGGTCGACGGCAAGAACGCGGAGTTAGTTGGCCGTTGGAATCTGACCGGTCGCAAGCTGCCGCGCAGTGTCGAATTCGACGTTCAAATTCCCAGCGCTGCGGTCAGTCGCATTCGGCTGACTTTGCCAGAAGGATTCCTCGTCAACACGTCAATCGGTGAAAGCCGGCAGATTGATGACAAGGGAAAACGCGACGTCGACGAATGGGAATTGGAACTGGGAAGCCAAACACGCTGCCGAATCACGATTCGTCGTCGGCCGGATCAGGCAGCAGCGCGGCCATTGGTCCTGGTGGAGTCAAATCCCTCGTACATCATTCGTGAAGACGGAATACAGCTGCAAGCGGAATTCCACCTGGAGACTGTTAATGCTCCGGTCAATCTTCTCGTCTTCACTGTTCCGGCCGGCGTCAACGTTTACTCGGTGAGTTATGGCAGCAACAATTCGCTCACGTGGCGGCTGATTCCCGATGGCGACAATCACCAACTGGCCGTGCAGCTTTCCGATCCGCTGTTAGGGAGCAGCAGACCACTGCGAATCGCCGGCACTGCATTGTCTACGTTGGACAAAACGTGGCAGCTTCCGCAGCCGCGCTTGAAGGCAGCGCTGAGTACGACGGGAAATCTGCGCAACATGAAGGATGAATTCTTCATCGGCGACCAGTCGAAAGGTCTCGGTAACGCAGTCTTTATGAGTGGCAATCTCCACTTGAAAGTCGAATCGCCATTGGAGTTGCAGTCGGTTGATTTGCGCGGCTTTCGACAGACGGCAACGAATTCGACACCAGACGTCTCGAGTTCTTTAACCTTCCAGCAGTTTCTTCCCGATGCGGACTTGAGGCTGGATGTTGCCTATCCGGAACTGCGACGCGACGTCACCTTGCTAACGCACGTTGAAACGTCGGGTAAAAACTGGTCGATGACCGCACACGTCAATTTGTCGACACATGCCGGCAAAACGTTCGAAGCAGAATTCCGGCTGGCACCACAGTGGGAAGTGATTGAAGTTCGATCGCCGAACGATGAGTCAGCATGGACCAATTGGGAGGTGCGGCGGCAGAAGGGGGGCGGCAGAACGTTGTCGATTGAGTTTCGTGAGTCCATCGCACCCGGATCGTCAAAATCTGTGGAGATTGTGGCGCGGCGACTTCCACTTCCGCAGAGCCGGCCACTTCGGTTGCCGTTGCTGCGCCCACTGAAGCACAGTTCAGCCGAGCAATTGGTTGCTGTGTCGCATCCGGCTGTCGCGGCTCCGAATTTGGAAACCGGATCGGGATTCCACATCGTCCAGCCGGGCGAAGCTCCCAAGTTCGCGACCGACTCGGATCTCTGGAAGAAAATCGAGTCGTCAAGCGATGGCAACGCGTTGCTGTTGCATTCAAGCGACGTTTCCGGTGAAGGCCGACTGAGACTGGAACAACTGGGACCGACAATCGACGCGCACATCTGGATCACACACAAATTGGATTCGGCTGGTCTTACCGAAAAAGTGCAGGCACGCATACGTCCCAAAGGTGGGGCAGTTAACCGTCTGAAAGTCTACCTCACGGTTTCAGGTGACGATGTTCAATGGAAACTGAATTCAAATGGACAAGCGGCTCTCGATGCAACTCGCATCTTGATCGATCAACACGACGACTGGGATTTGCCGCATGGCGGAGAGTTATGGGATGTTCATCTTCCCCGGCCGTTGAGACGGGAATTCACGATCGTTGGCACACGCACACGAAACGCGACAGCCAGCATGATGCCGACACTTGCCGTCTTCCCGGGGCTAGACCCATTCCAGGGAATCGTTGAATTACAGAGCGGCGGCGAATTGAACGTCGCTGCCAAGGTTGAGGGCCTGAATGCGATAGAGGCCGGTTCGATCGATCGGCAAGAGTTTTCGGAAGCTGCAGGCCGCAAGTCATTCGGGCGGTTGTGGTCATTTCAATCGGCTCGTGATTCGCTGCTGCTTCGCGTGCGTGAAGGTGCCAGCGGGGCGATGCGCCGGCCGACGGCGACGATGGACCTGCAATCAATTCTATCGGAAGAGTTTCTCGGATTCGACCGCCATCGCGCCACTCTGACACTCTTAGGTGGCGGACAAGACGACGCTTTCCGTTTTGAATTGCCGCGCCCGGCGGTTCTGTTGTCGGCATCGTTGAATGACGTGTTGGTCGCGCCACAGCGGCGCGGCAACGAATGGATTCTCCCGTACATCGGCGACGGCGGCCGAAGCGTCGTTCGACTTGAATACCAAACTCCATCGGCTGGAGGACGTTTGGGGCAAACGCGAACTATACCCGTTCCAAATTGTGAGTACACGATTCTCGAATTCAACTGGGAGTTCGCCACAGGGCCGGATGTGTGGGTTGTGCGCGAACCGAACGACATGATGCTGTTGGACCGTCTTCCGCAATTATTCTGGACCGAACGATTTTTCGGACCACTGGGTCGTCCAATTAATCTCGCCATGTTTAACCCGTTTTCCGCGAATTCGTGGGCAACATTTCGTGCTGCCCAGTCCGATGCCCAAGGTGATAAGCGGCAGACAGCACCGCAGAATTTTTCACCCGCCGGCTGGACGGTTAACCGGGCCACGGCACCGTATCTTCCCGGCACGTTGGTAGTTTCGACACGGCGGCATTCGCAGGCATGGCTGCTTGCGTGGCTGGGGACGCTGGGTTGTCTGTTGTGCGGATTGGTGATGCGAGTTCGACATTCGAAGTTTCGCATGGGAGCATTCGGCTATTGGTTGAGCATCTGTCTGTTTGCCGCGGGGCTTAGTCCCCCGTTTTATTCGCTCATTGCTGGAGGATGCGTGGTCGGAACTGCGGTCGCGCTGCTGTTTCCTCGCCGGCTGTTGGAGAAGCTGCGATTTCGGAGACATCCGGAAGACCTTGTTCCAACGGGAAGTACGGCCAGCTATCGTGCAGCGCCGGCGACAGCGTTGCTGCTGGCAGTGGTTTTGACAGTCGCTCAATCATTCGCTCAGGAAGAACCAGCAGGGAACGCAGTTCGCTCCAGCGGCGAACCAGTTGCCCAGCGCGATACGCTGCCAACAGAATCGATTCGCGCACTGGTCCCAAACGCCAACGCCGATCTGCGAATTCGCGATGAAGCGATTGTTTACATCGAACGCAGTACGCTCACCCGGCTACGGCTTCAGGCTGATCGATCCGACGAAGCAGAAAGTTATCTTGTCTCAGCGGCCAACTACATCGCGCGCGTCGATGAACAGAACTCGGTTGTTGTCGAGGCCAGATACAAGGTCTATCTGCTGCCTGCCGTGCGAACGGCGCGCGTTGTGTTTCCCAATGCCCGTGCCAATCCCGATCATTGCATGGTCAACGATCGCCCGCAGCCCATCGTTCTGGGAAAAGAAGGAAAGCAGTTTTCCGTCGAATTGAAGTCGACGTCCGACGACTCGCTGCAGGACGCGGCGTCTGAATTTGATGTCAGTATGGAATTCCGGCCAGCCACCGACGTCTCCCCCCGTGGCGATGGATACCAATTGAATATCATTGCTGTGGCTTCCGCACATCTTCAACAGGAGTTTTCACTGGCACCCGGAACAATTGAACTGAACGGCGCGCGCGGCGAACAAGTTGTCGCAGGTGATCGCCGGTCGCTGTCGGTTCTGCTCGGCAAGACGAGCCAGTTTCAAGTTCTGTGGTCAAAGAACGCGGAACCGGTGCAAGCGCCGGCACGGCTCGAAGCTGCGGTCACAACGCACGTGACGGTGCGTCCTACCTGGATGGAATTGCGTTACCATGTCGATTATCGGGTTCTCAGCGGTGAGGTTGATTTCGTCGCATGGAAGCTTCCACACGCTTTCGACAACATGGTTATTCGGAAAGTGACTCTCGATGGCGAGCCGGTCGATGACTTTTCAGCGGCCGCTTTGACAAAGGAAACGTCGAATCTCCTCGTTCCATTTGCGAATTCTCAGCAGCGCGACTTCGCGGTCGATGCTCTGATGATCGTCCCCGTCTCCATGAATGGCAATGGTGAGATTCACGTCCCGACGGCGTCGCTCATAGTACAGTCAGCACAGCCCTACCTGATTTCTGAGGTAGACAATTTACTGGGAATTGTTGTGCCGCCCGAGTTTGACATTACCCCGTTGGAAAACGATGACGGTGCGCAGGGAATTGCCACCGAGACGTTTGCGACTCTGGCTGGCGACTCCGATTCAGTTCGTCCGATCCAGTATGCGTTCGACATCCTTCAGGCGGAACGGCGTCTAACTTTCCTGTTGAAGTCGGCAGTTGCCCTTCGCAGGGTTCGCATGATTCAGGAGGGTATCGTTCGCGGCGACGTGCTGAAATGGACATTGACGGCAGAACTCGAAACCAGCCAGGCCCCCGTGTTTCGCCATCGGCTGCGCGTGCCTCCAGAATTGGCGATTGCAGATATCTCCGTTCGTGAAGACGAGGCCGAGCGACTCGTGCATTGGTCGCGGCGAGGAAACTCCGTCGAACTCTTTCTTAGCGAAAAATCGACGGGCATTCAAAGCATTTTTCTCAAAGGAGAACGCCGGATACCTTCGGCGGCATCGGTCGCCCTGCCGCTTGTCGAAATCGATCAGGCGGAAATCATTGATTCGCGGTTGTGGATGTCTTACGAGCCGCCATCGGCCGTCCAATTGCTTGAGTCGGATGCACTCGATGAAATCGAACCGAACATCGCGCCAAGCATTGGTGAGGGAGAACTTGAGAGTTTGGAGCAGTACCGGTTGAATTCCGATGAGCGACTCCCTCGCATTCAGGTCAATTCGAATGGCGACCAGATGCGAACGGAGGCAATTGTCAGCATCTCCCAACAATCATCAGCGGAGTGGCAGGTCGTCTACGACTTCCAGTTTTACAGCACCAACAACGGCAAGCCGATCAATCAGGTTCACCTGCGCATCCCCAAGCGGTTTGTCAACCGCTACCGGGTCGAATCGCCGTCAGTCAATTTGAGCAGTGACTTGCAGACAGATGGTTCAGTCCGGCTCACTTGCGGCACAAAATCCAAACCAGCCAAGTCCCTGGGCGTACGTATTGTTGCCACTCTCGACACACCGCCGCCAGGTGATTGGTCTTTGCCAGAAGTCGATGTCGAGGACGTCAACCCGTTCGACCGATATCTTCTGATCTCAAAAGAGTTGGAACTGCAGCCGGCCGGTCTCGGCACTGATCGTGTTCCGCCACGCGCTTTGCCGGTTACGGTACGACGCCGTGCCGAAATCGGCAGTGCCGACGACAAATGGCGTGCCTACATCGTCGAGTCGCCCGGTGGTTCATTTTTTGCCGGATTGGCGAAGGTCAACTCAGATGTCTCCCGGATTCCGTTGGTTGAAACTCGTCTTGTTCCAAATGTTGGCAACAAAGTGTTCGGGCGGACCACGATTTGGATCGCGTATTTGACGGACGACGAAATCGAATTGGCATGGCCTCGCGGTCTGGCGGTACGGGCTTTGTTTATTGACGGTCAGCCCGCTGTCGCCATCCAACTGGATGAGAGCTCGCACAGCTTGTCGATTCCAATCGCTCAAGGCGCAGGACCACACCTCATCGACCTGCACTGGTCGCAACCGGCGGTCAAATCGCCGTCTCGTTGGTCGCCCCGTCGACAACCGATTCCGACGCCACGGATGATCTCTGTAGAACGATCGATCATCAGGATGGTGCCGCCGGAAGACTCCTTCTACGCCACCGGCGATCAGCTGGAAAAGATTGATGAATTCGATTACGCGCTCGACAAGCTGGAAGCCCTGTTTGAACTGAACGAGCCACAAAGTGACGGACAACAACGCCCACCGCTGTGGAACAGGCTGCTAAGGCAGCATCGAATGATTGAGGCTCAACTTTCGAACAGCCGGGAAGCATCTTCTTCGAAACCACAATGGGTGGCACGCCGCGAACGGTTCGATCGAATCGACCAAGGTATCGCCGACATCGCGGCACGCATTGCACAAGACGCACCGGCCGCGGAAACACAGGCGAATGACTGGCCGGATGTGGTTGGTGACTCGACTATCGCAAAGATCACACCGAATCGAATTGTGACGCTGGGAAGGATGGCACAATCTCCTTCTCAGTCGCTGCCATCCATTTCGTTCTGGATTGTCGAGAACTGGATGGTCGCTGCAGTCTTGTTGTTGATCGGCCTGCCCCTGATTCCAGTGGTATGCCGGTTGGTCAAACTGGATATCGGCAGTTGGTTGTCTCGTAATCAACCTGCGGCGTGGGCGCTGTTGGGAATCCTGTGGTGGACCTGCCTGCGTCCCAGCGAATTGGGAATCGTCCTGATATTGATTTCACTCATTGTAGCAGTTTGGGACCGCCGCCGCGTAAGCAGTGAAACTGACTTCGCGGTCAACGTCACCTCGGACGAATCGACTGGAACGGCTACGAACTCACCGTAATTTGCTGCCATAGCAGTCCGTTGAAAAACTGCTTCGTCGGCGAGAGCGCGGCGAAATCCGTCAGATCAAGGAGCCAAATTGCAGGCATATCCGAAGATACGCCGAGATTTGGCGACGCAGAGCTGACGCATTTCGACCGATCGCAGCCAGAATGAGTTTTTCAACGGGCTGATAGCTGCCAGATGATTGTCGTGGTTCCGACGACCGCACAATACCAGGCAAACCAGTGCAGGCGTTGTTGCGATACGAGGCGAATGAGCCACCGCAACGCGAACAATCCAACGACAAATGCAACAGCTGCTCCAATCAGCAGCGCGCCGACCGAACTGCCGCCGCCATTGCCCTCCCACACTTCTTTCGCCGCCAGTGCACCGCCTCCCGCAATGGCGGGAATGGCAATAAAAAACGAAAACGTTGTGGCCGCTTCGCGGCGCAGCCCGCCAATAAGACCGCCGGCGATTGTGCTGCCCGAACGGGAAATGCCCGGCACGAGAGCCATCGCCTGAAACAGACCCACGAGAATCGCCTGCCGGGTTGTGATTTCGTCGAGTGCCTGTTTGCTCTTTTCCAATTGCTGGCCGGCAACAAGAATGGCCGAGGTGGCCAATAGTCCGCAGCCGGCCAGTAGCACATTAGAAAATAACGCATCGAGCAGCAATTTGATCTGCTCGCTCATCGACAGGCAGAGGCCGATGGCAACCAACGGCAGTGTTGCCAAAACAATGGCCCGACAGACGTGTTGTCTAGACAGCAACAGTTTCAAGTCATCTCGGTAGACCACCAGAATAGAAAACAACGTACCCACATGCAGGGCGACCGTCATTTGAAAGTTCTCGTTGGCTCCAGGGGCAGCCGTCGAAGACTCGCGCAACAACTCTCCGGCAATTACCAGATGGCCACTGGAGCTAATCGGCAGGAATTCGGCGACCCCTTGAAGAGCACCCAGGATGATCGCGTCGATGTATTCCGAAACAGGCATGTCAGGCTGAGTGATATTGGGCCGACAGGTGAGGGGCGAAGCGATTGATCGGTTGGCAAGACAATGGCTTCGCGTTAGACCGTCCGACGGACGTTTTGTCGGGCGAGGGGAACGGGCCGCAGTCTAGCAGCCGCGCAGCAAGACGTCGAGCCGCGACTTTTTGCGCGATGCCAACCGGTCAAATGTTTCAGACAGATGGAAGGGCTGAGTCGCGGCCACAATTGAATTTCAGATGCGATCGAGACCGTCGGCCCAGCGGCCGATTTCCTCGGTTTCCTCTTCCGCCGGATACTTGCGGGCACGGCCCTTCATGGTTGTGAGGTTGACCGGATACTTCAACCGTTTCAAGCCGCCGACCGTCTGTTGGACGTTGCGGAACAGGCTGTCCTTGTCTCCGCAGAGAAGATGAAACTGCATGCGATAGTCGGGATCGTTTTCTGGTGGACGCGTTCGCAGCGGAGCCGCCGCAGCTGCCACGCCATGAAACTGCTCGCGGTACTTGAAGGCGAGCTGGTATGTGAATTTTCCGCCGTTGGAATACGTGTGCAGGAAGACGCGGTTCGCATCGATTGAGTACTTCTCAGTCATTTGCTCCAACGCATCTTTAACAAACTCCGCGTCGTTCGGTGTGAAGCCACTGAGCTGTTGAGCCTTGGGACCGAGGATGATGATTCCGCGACGGTCGCAGATTGCCTGCCACTGCTTGAACACCGTGGCTTCCATAGTGTCGCCGCTCGGGTGAATCCAAACCATGACTGCGTATTCGTATTCGGGGTTGTAGTCTGCCGGCACATAGGCCCAGTAACTGTGTTCGCCGTTGGGCATTTTGACATTGAATCGACCGGTTTTGGGGCCTTCTTCGGCGTCAGCATCCGCATTGTTGTCTTTATCTGCCGGCTCTTTGTCATCCTCTGCATCATCTTCTTTGACCACCGGGATAAACGATGATGTCAGTTCGGCCGGCACGTCGTTCGGGATCGATGCCAATTCAAGCTGCACCGTTTGTTCCTTGTCGTCGCGCCGAAACACGAGTGAGGTCTTTTCTTTGGGACGCAGACGGCTGACGAGGCTCAGCAGCGACTGACTATCGGTGATGTCCGTTTCGCCGAAACGCATGATGCGGTCACGTGCTTTCAGCCCGGCCTTTGCCGCCGGACTGTCCGGAAAGACGTGGCGAACCTCAACGCCGGCCATCGCCGGGCCAGTCGGCTCTCTCTTGGGGAGAATCCCCAGAAACCCCGATTCGTACGCCACCAATTCGGCGACGAGAGTCAGCTCTTGCTCAATCGTCTTGTCGTCGCGTTTGACCGCAATCTTGACCGTGTCGCCGGAGTAGAGGCTACCGAGAACCTGCTTGACTTCCGCCTGGCGACGAACGGGTTTTCCATTGACGGTTACGATCAGGTCGCCCGATTTGAAGCCGACTTTGTCGGCGGGAGACTCGGTTCGCACGCGGTCGATGATCGGTTTACCACCGAGCAAATCGCGACCACGAAAGTTGATTCCCATCAGTCCAGGCTGCAGATCCTTGCCCGCCTTCAGGCGATCGAGCGTTGTGTAGACGTCCTGCATCGGGATGGCAAATCCGATGCCCGAGTCGTACCATTCGACCCCGGCTGTCTCACCGTTGCCGCGCGTTGAAAGCGGTACCAGAATGCCAAGTGTTTTGCCTTCGATATTGACCAGCGGTCCGCCGTAGTTGACCGGTGAAATTTTCGCGTCGGTCTGGACGGCCTTGCCCCAAATGCGGTTGAGCGCACTGACAATGCCGACCGAAATGCTGGGATATTCCAGGCTGAAGGTGCGGCCCATCGCCACGGCCCATTGACCAACTTTGACGGAATCTTTCTTGGCGGCGATGGCAGGAATGAGACCCTTGGCGTCGATCTTCAGCAGTGTCAGCATTTTCAGCCGATCGGTGGCGACCGTTTCGGCGCTGAATCGGCGACCGTCCGGCAATCGCACCAGGACCGAAGCCGGCTTCGAGGCAAAGTTGAAAGCACTGGAAATGATATAGCCGTCGGCCGAGACGACGACACCGGTCGTCGGTCCTGTTCCGGTCAAAACCTGGCCAACGCGGTCGATGCCGCCAATGGTCTGTACGCGGACCACCGACTCGGCCGCCAATGCCGCTGCCTGTTTGAACGCCTGCTCTTCCAGGGCTTCGGTTTTGGCGTCGGCTGCGATCGCATTTTCGGTTGCCAGCGCCGCGCAGACAAAGAGCGAGAAACCGAAAAGCGATCGGCGGTATTTGATGGAGAATTGCATGGCGATTCGCCTCGGTATTTCAGATGGCATTAAGAGCCGGGTTTCTTTTGCACGGGAAGTTCGAGATTCACCAACGTGGTGCCGCGTTTGACGATGATCCGCAGCGTGTCGCCAGCTTCGAGCCGTCCCAATTCCCGCTTCAACATGCGGTTGGACTGAATTAATTCGTCGTTGGCGAAGACGATCAAGTCGTCCGGCTGGATCTTGGCTTCGGCAGCAGGCGTCCCGGGTACCACCGACGTGATATACGCCGGCGTTCGGTAAAGGACATCGGGAATCATCACCAGGCCAAAATCATACGGGTTGTACCTCTCGGGGTTGTCTTCTTCGTCGGACTTTTCTTCGCGAACGTATTGCCCGCTGATGATCTCGCCGACCACTTTGCGAATTTCGGGGATGGGGACGGCATAGTTGATCCAGGTATTGCTTTTGGCGTTTCGCAGTTCCTTGCCAATCATTCCCAACAGTTTGCCATCCACTGACGTGATAATGCCTCCGCCGGCACCGGGGTTGTTGGTGATGGCATCGACAACATAGACATCGCCGTCGTAAGGGACCTGGTAAGCTCCGCGGCGGGCCGTCAGTTTCGTTCGGGCGGAAATCACTCCGTGCAATACAGAGACCGGTTCGTCTCCCGTCGCCACCTTGAACATGTTGCTGAAACCGAGAATTCGCGTACCGGGACTGGCCGACGCTGCATCTGCCAAATCGAAGAACGGCAGATCGAGGTCGTCTTCCTGGAGTTTGATCACCGCCAGATCGAGTTGCGGTTCAGCTCCCAGTACCTTGGCTTCCAAACGGCGGCCGTTGGCCAAAACGACGGTGACTTCATCGGTGTCGAGTACGTGACTCCAAACGGTGATGATGTGTCCCTCGGCCGAGACGAGCGTTCCCGTGCCGTAAGCGTGCAGTTGACGGATTCCACCGGCACCAAAAATCTTCACCATGCGCGGCATGACCGATTTAATGGTGTCGCCCGCCCCTTGCGCCGTCAGCATGCGCGGGGCGGCCGTCAACATGGCCACCGCCAGCAGCATCCGTGTTGCGAATTGGATTCTCATAGTTCGTCTCCAGCCAACCAGATTGTGGCTTCGTCTTCGTGAAGTTCTGTCAAAACCCTCTGTTGGCTTACAACTTCCCTTGTTTTTAAGTGCAGAGTTCGCCCACAACCGAGTTTTGACGGAGCCTCGTGTCACTTGTTGTCGTTCTTCTTCGGTGATTCCCTGAGGGTGGCTTGTTCGACCTTGAGGGTTACGTAGGCTTCTCCACCACGACTGACTTTGATTTCGCTGGGCAGTTTGCGCCCTTCAAACTCGACCAACTTACCGAAGCGAATTTCGCATTCATCCGCGTCGTCAGCCAGACGAGTATCGAAACCCAGGAGCGCACCGCTGTTCGGATTGAAGTACCACCGCGATTCAGCACCGGTGAGAACGGCCACAATGACATCGACCTGTTCCGATCCGCCGTCGAACGGCTCGGTGCCGAGGTAGTAGAACTCGGTGAACTTCTTACCGCCACTTGTCAGCAGCAGTTTCAAGTGGTGCATGGCGAACAGCAGACCGCCGCTTCTCGGGGGTTCGTCAATCGGATCGGCCCCGTCGAGTTCCTGCAGAAAGAACCGCGGACCGAGGTTCATTCCGATGCCCGCATCCGCGATTGCCATCTCGTAAGCGAGTTCGCGTCCGCGATCGGATGACTTGCCGCTGAGAATCCAGGGTCCGGTCAACGCCGAAAAATCGCCCAGTTCCTTCAATCCTTTCAGCGTTCGTTTCTGCTCCAACTGATTGAAGTAGTAGTTGGCAAACCCTTCCTTCTGGATATGCATGTGTTTGTACTTTTCGGGCACGGCCGGCTTTTTCACCATGGGGTGACCCGGAATCGGAACGGGCTTCTTACCGTCGGGCTTTTTGTCACCGGGCTTCTTGTCGCCCGGTTTCTTGCCCGGTGGCTGTGGCCTGCGGCCGCCTTTTTTCTTTGGCGTGATTTCCGATTTGCGGTGCAACGCTCGCAGACGGACGAGAACCTTCTGCGCTTCGCCTTCGTGTCGATAGACTAACGGGAGCTTCCAGCCCTTGGGGTAGATGCCGAGAATGTTCTTGAACTGATTGACGCTGCGAATGGGTCGGCCGGCGAAGGCGACGATTTCGTCGTCGATTCGTAATCCGCGCCGATAGGCTTCCGATTCTTCCAGGATGCTGCCAACGACAACCGAACCGTCGGCCTCGGTTGCAACCGTTGCCCCCAGTGTTGCGTGATCGACAACGCGACCGCTGCGGAGGTGTCCCATGAAGTATTTGATCTGGTTGATTGAAATGGCGTAGCCCGCACCGGAATTCACGCGGCCGCGTTTCTCGAAGGAACCGCGACCGTTGATGCCGACGAGTTCGCCATCGTCGTTGAACAACGGTCCGCCGGAGTTGCCGGGGTTGATCGACGTGTCGACTTGAATGCAGTCGGTGTATTCCAGAAAGGTGCCGGCCGGATACTGATACCGGTGCACGCCGCTGATGATTCCATATGTGACGGTCGGCTGAAAATCGGTTGCCAACAGGAAGGGGTTACCCATCGCATAGGACCAGTCGCCCACTTTGAGTTTGTCGCTGTCGCCCATTGGGGCAGAGGGAAAGTCATCGCGGCCGAGCAGCTTGATCAATGCGACATCGCCGGTGGGATCGATGCCGACGATAACTGCGTCGTACATTATCCCGTCGTTCAGGCCGCACTTCATAAAGGTGCCGGCTCCACGGGTGACGTGGAAGTTGGTGAGGGCGTAGCCGTCGGACGAAATAATAACTCCCGATCCGCCGCCCCCGCCTCCAGGTGGAAAGATGGCACAGACTGACGGGGCGACCTTTGCGACGACATCGATTCGCTTTTGCTGCGCTGCGAGGACGGCCGAATCGACCGCGTGTGCCGACTCGGCGGTCAACAGTGCGGCCAATGCTGCCAGCAGTCCGGCCGTTTGAATTCGGTAATTCATGGGGAATTCCTTGTCGTGCCTCGCAGATGCTCAGTTAAGGGGTGCCACTGGCGTCTCGCCAGTGCAGGGCAGTGGGCACTGGCGACACGCCAGCGACACCCAACCCCCAGTCATTTCGTGACGCGGTAGTCACTCTGCCACAAAACTCCGTTCCAAAAACTTCTTTCAGTTAACCAACAGTCGCAGCAACACTCACTTCGTCACACGGGCGTCGGCGAGGTCGAGCCAGTCGGAGATATCGAGATCGCCGCCGAAATCGACCAGAATCTTTAGGTCGCGAACCTGTGAGACGTCGAGATCAATTGTGCGGGGATCGTCGGTTCCCCGAACGTCGCCCTCGAACAGGACTTTCTTACTGTCACGGTCGGAAATCACCAGATGAACGTCTCCCAACCCCTTCTGGGCGCGGTGGTGATCGATGCCGACGACTGCCTTGAAGCGGCGGTAGTCGGTGTTGGTGCGGTAAACGAGGCTGGTTTTTGAATGAATGCAGAGTCCTCGTGCGTAGGTTTTTGCACCGAGCCGTATCGGCCCACCGGCCAGATTCTTGTCGCGTTGGTATTTGAAATTCGTGTCGAAGAAGGGCGTGTATTTGACCTCGCGTGGTTCCATTTGCGAGAGATAGCGGACCTTGCCCAAGCTGAAATCGATTTCGCGAATTGCCTCGGCGGGAATCTCCACTTCGCCATCGGCGGACAGCGTTGCTTTCATTGCATCGCCGGTCCATTGCAATTTCGCGGCAAGCAGCCGCCCCGAATTGTGCAGCAGCACTTCGCAGACAGGTTTAGGGGGCGCAGTCTTGCGGTCGGCGTAGATGACGCCGAAAACCTTAGCACGCGGGACAGGGATTTCATCTTCACCCAGCAGGAACTTGACTTCCTTATCGCCGACCGATAGCACGCTACCTTCCAGAAAGTCGAGGACGGTTTTTTTCTTGATAACCAGCAGGTCTCGTTTTCGCGTTCTATCGAGCAATTTCGTCCACGCAGCGTCAACCGATCGTTCGGAGTCGAAGCGGATTCCGAGGACGGCCGTACGCGGTACGCTGAAACTTCCCAACTGCCCCCCGGTGAAATCGCCCCGCCGACCGGACACGTTTGTTGTCGCCGAGCGAAAGCGGCTGCCGTCGCGAAGAAGGACGTGTGACAATCCGCGATCGACTCGCTTGGGCGGGGCATCGGCTGTGAATCGCACACCGAGCAGGCCAGCCAGCGGAAGTTTGACTTCCTTGTCACCCTTCTTCAAAGTCAGTGATGCATCATCGAGGGCAACCAACTCCCCGCGATGTTCGTCACCGGCCAACGTCGAAAGCTCCAACTGCGGTGGTGCTGCGACGGCGACGGCGAATAAGGCCAACTGTAAAACTGCCATGCCAATACTCGTTTTTAATGCGTTGTAAAATCGGCCGCGCGCGGCGGGAAGATTGACCGGCGACCGGCCAACCTTCCTCGTGTGCGCGACAGAATTCTCTTTTATTCCCATGCTTCCGACCGGTTAACGCCGAGAGCGTGTTTTCAGCCGATACTTGGCGATCTTCTTGAAGTACTGTTCCGTCGCCTGTTTGTAGTGCGGCGGCAACTTGCGGTTCAGTTCGTTCTTGGCGCGGGCTTCTTCCTTGGCAGGAAGATCACCCCAACCACCCTGCTTGCGGAGGTTCTTCTTATCAATGTTGCCGGGACCGGTCGCTCCTTTGATGGAGCTGTCATTTGCTGCGCTGGAGGGTTGGTTTGTTTTGCCCTGGCCATTTCCACTACCGCCTCCTCCACCGCCTTGTTGTTGCTCCAATTTTTCGATGATCTTGTCGAGGGCTTCGACGATTTCGTCTTCTTCTTTTTGTACCTTCGGTCCGCCGCGGGCCAGATCGAGACGCCGTTCGACGTCGCGCATCAGTCGGGCAACTTCATCGAGGGAATCTTCTCGAAGGTTCTGCAGTTCATACTGCATTAACGTTGCCACCGAATTGTAACTGACCGGCACGTCTTCCGTGCTGGTGAGCAACTGCTTGATCGTCGCTAGTCCTTCGGTTTTCTTCAACAATTGGTGCTGACAAACGGCTTTGAAGAACAGGCAGCCGGCCGGATCGACGACTGTCTTGGTGTCGATTTCGGCGAAGACTTCCAACGCTTCGTCGTACATTTTGCGTTGCGTGAGATAGCGGGCGAAGAACAGCCGTAAGTTGGAGCGGTAGAACTCCGCACTCTTCTTGTCTTCCAGCACCTTTGCTTTCGGCGGATTCAGCGGGGCATCGACAAACCGGCAGGCGGCGACGAAGTCGCGCGTGTCGGCATCGACGAGCGCGAATGTCTGCACCACTTTCTCGAGCAAAACACGTGCGGGGACTTTGCCTTCCGGAAGCACCCAGAGTTTGTCAACCTGCTCGCGCAACTGCTCGTCTTTGGCGTTCTTGCCGTCGACCCATTGCCGCATTTTCGATTTAACATCCGCTGCCGCCGGGGCGGCGAAGATGACATCGTCGGCGGCCGAAATCGGCGCGACGATCGTAAGAACCGACAGAGCCAGCAAACCTGCTGCCACGCGGAATTGGTTCATCGTACACATGTCTGAATCCTCCATCTGAGTTTGGCCGACAGTTGTTCGCCCGGTGTATCATACTACAAAGGGGCGATCATTTGTTTTTGCCGGTTGCCAGATCGTGGGTTGCTTCCTGAATTTTTTGTTGCCGTTTCGAGAGTCCCTTCAGCTGTTGGACGACTTCGGCTTCAGTTGCCTGATCGCCGTCGATCAGCCGTCCGAGCCGCCGCGTGCGGCGATTGATTCGCAATTGTAAAGACCGCAACATTTTGAGTTCTGCCAGCTTGTCAACAAGCGGCGGATCCTGTGGTTGTCCCGGCGGTGGTGGCTCGCCTGGCGGTGGTTTGTCTTCGCTCTTTTCCATTTCCTTCTGCAGTGCTTCGATCAATTCTTCGAGCGCTTCGATGATATCCTTCTCGATGCCCTGGGTCAGTTTGCCGACCTGGAATTCACGCAGCCGGCGGGAGACGATCAACATGTCATCGCGGAGTTGATCGACTGCCTCGGGGAAGGCGACTGAAGAGCCTTCTTCCTTGAGCAGCGTGAGTGCTTTGGCGGCTTCGAGGGCGATGTCGTCTTCCTGCACTGCCATTTCGCGAGAGCGACCTTCGTGCCGGGGCTGCCAATCCTTCTGGGGAGTTCTGCCCAGACCCTTGGTTCCGGCCAGTACGATTTTCTGCATGATCAGCATCTTCTGGAAGCGGGCTTCCAATGCGGCCAACAGCAATTCGCGTTCTTCTTCTCGCAACTGGCGGAGAATCTCTTCCAGCTTCGCCTTGGCTTTTTCGAGTTCGGCAATCGCCTCGTCTTCTTCTGCAGAGGCGTTATCGAGATTCTTCTTTTTCAGTTCCTCAATGGCCCGTTCCATCTTCTCGATGGCTTTTTCGATTTCATCGCGACCGGCCGTCTTCTGCTGGTCGTCGCTATTCGATTCACCGGGCTTCCCTTCTCCCGGCTTCCCTTCTCCCGGTTTACCTTCACCGGGTTTGCCTTCACCCGGTTTGCCTTCCCCAGGCTTACCTTCACCAGGCTTTTCCTCACCGGGCTTTTCTTCCCCAGGTTTGGCCTCGCCGGGTTTTTCCTCTCCTGGCTTGCCTTCGCCGGGTTTCCCCTCACCCGGTTTACCTTCACCTGGTTTTCCTTCGCCCGGTTCGCCGTTGCGGGCGGCGTCTTGGCCGTCGATTTTGTTGGCGAGTCGCCTGGCCTCTTCGGCGACCTTTTGTTGCTTCCGCGCAAGATCGTCTGCGTCTTCGCGACGTTCGTTTGCAGCGCGGATGTCTTTTTCTTTGCCGATGACCTTGCTGAGATCCTTGATGAGGTCCTTAATGCGCGCCTGCTCTTTGAGGTTTTTCTCGCGGGCATTTTCGCTTTGCAGCAATTTGAGCAGCGACTGCAAGTGGCCGACGACTTCCTGCTGGCGGCCGATGGCTTCGCCGTACTGTGCCGACTGTTCATCGAGCAGTTTGGAGATTTGCTCCATCTGCTGCGTGATGCGAGTGCTCTTGCTTTTGGCGATAGCGCGAATGAGCAGGGCGGCCCGTTCGGGATCGGTTTTGCGCATGTACTCGGCCATTTGCAGCAGCGTTTTTTCAAAACGCTGATACCGGGCCGCCAGCGCGCCTTGCTTGTTATCCAACTTCAGCGTGTCTTCGATCGCCGGCTTTTTGCCTGTCGTTTTCTCGGTCGCGGCCTTTTCGGTTGCAGTCTTATCCGCAGCCGCTGGCTTGGCGGCGTTGTCGGCCTGCGCCCACAGCGACAGCGTGGTGAGGCAAATGAAGGCTGTCGCCAGCAGGGACGATGTGAGTTGGCGAAGATGCATGGGAATACCTCCTCAGGTATTTCGGGTCCTTCGGCATTTCGGGGGAACCGTGCCGTGCGGCTATGGTGATCAGTCGAGCCCAAGCCTTTTCAGGTTTTTCAGTTTCTCGATTGCTTCCTTCTTCTGCTTTTCCAACGTCGCTTTCTCAAGATCGGTCTGTTGCTGAATGATTGTTTCGAGGTCTTTCAGCGCTTCGTGAAATTCGACGAGATCTTCCATCTCGTCCAGCACTTTCTGCATGTGCAACAGCAGGGCGTCGAGGGTTTCTATGCTATCGCCGATTTGCCGACGGGAGTCAGCCCCTTTTTCGTGCGCCTGCTTGAACAGGTTAACAGTTGTCAGCACGGCCGGGAAGTCGATTTTTGTGATCTCGTCGAGCGGAGCGACGATCAGAGCTTCGATTCGGCGCACCTGTTCATCGGTGTGAACACCGTTGTTGGACAGCTCTTCGAGCAGTTCTCGAAACGACTGTGTAACGTCGCGGGTTTCGCTGTGGTTTTTGCTTACCTGATGAAAACTGCGTCCGGCCGAGTTGCCGACCGCGTCGTCGATTTCCTTCAGCTTGTCCTGCTGATTGCCGGCGGCACGCAGTTTGTCGGCCTCTGCGAGACGCTCGCGATGTAGAGTCAAATCCTGCCTGGTTTCCTGCACCTCTTCAATTATCTGTTCGAAGCGTCGGCGGATGCCAAGTTCGCGACCGTACAGAATCGACAGTAACTCCTCGTTGCTGACGACGCGAAAGCGATACTTTTCGCCTTGTGTGGAGTGCGGGCCATTCACGTCGTCGCCATCCTCGGCGTAGACGGTTAATGTCAATTCCTGCCCAATTTGCAAATCGAGCGGCAGGACTTCAAACCGGGCTGCGGGGTACCTGTCGTCGGGGGAGCGTTCGAGTGTGAATTCCAACGGGTTGTCTTCCGGACGAATACGGAACTGGCGGACGCGCCACTTCTGTTCCTCGGCTTCCGGCGGATCGTCTTCCGGGTTGTCTCCTTCGATGTCCCCGCCCTCTGCCGGGCGATTGGCATCGACCATGAACTCGAATCGCGCTTTGATGATGCCGTAATCGTCGCGAATAATTCCGGTGACGGGAATTGATGCCCGGCGAGTGATTGCCGAACTGATGCCGCGCAGACGCGCTTCGACGATTGGCGGTTGATCGACCGTGCCGTTAATGGTCAGGCGTGTGGGACTGGTGCCAATAATGTCGTCGGAATCTTCCAGGTAAACGCGGAGTTCGCGATCGGGCGGCAAGGGCAGGGGAGCGTTCAGATCTTCAATTTGACCTGCGAGCCGCGCGACTGCACCACTGCTGATATGGAACGGCACATCGAATCGGGTGCCGTCGGACATTTCATCTAAAACGTTTTCCATCGCCAGCAGCATCACTTCAACTCCCTTGCGGGCCGCAACGGTACGGTCGATAGTGCTGACATCGTTCTTGTCAGTCGAAGCCAACGACTCCAATAGCCGCCCGACAGCCGGAAACTGCTGCGTGTTAACTCCAGCGAGCGGAGTGAGAATTGCACTTTGCATCCGCTCTATCAACAGACGCGGATAGACCGGATTTCTATCCATTTCTTTGAGCAGTTTTCGATACGACTCCTCAATGCCGCGTGATTCTTTGGCCAGTTTACCCAACCGTTCCATACCGTCGGCAGCGGTCGCTGGTACCAATCGGTGCACCTTTCCGTCGGCATCGCGGGTTTCGCGAATTTCTTTGACGGTCTCCACGAGACGGCCAAATCGCTCCGCCAGTTCCACCTCTGCTGGAATGAAGCGGAACCGCCAAGCCGTTTCCACAGGCAGGTCAACCGATCGCCGACTGCCGTCCATCAAGGAGACAATCAACCGGGCAGACCCTGCGCGATCTTCCCGAAAAGGTTTGAATTGCACTTCGATGTCTTTGACGTCCTGCTCTTTAATGTCGGCCTGCAGTCGAACGCCGACGAGCGGCTTGTTGGCGAAGGCGTGCAGCAGGAAGTCGGTTTCCATCGGCAGGGCCGTCTGGGCACCTTGAACCTTCTGCCGGTCGCGAACCGGCCGTCCTTCGTCGTCGTAGTTGGCGCGTCCGGTGTAATTGGGGTAGTTGGATTCCAGCACGATGCGGTCGATGCGGGGCGACTCGACGACGATGACCCGGTAGGGCTGGCGATTGGCGAAGTCGCCCCCTTTAATGTAGAGCGCGTCGATCGTGTCGCTCAGGCCGCCGATGGAATGCAGAAATTTTCGGTCGCCCTTTTCCTTCTGCTTGAGCGTGATACTCATGTCGCCTCGACCATCGGCGAGCCGATAGTTGAGATCGATTGTCTCGGGGACTTTCCAGTCGTTGGCATGCAATTCGGCCGCGTATTCATCGAGCGCTTTCGCAGCCTGTTTGATCGCTGTGGCAGCTTGTTCGACGTCGGCAGTCTTGCCTGCTTCGTTCGCCTTCTCAATAGCCTTCAGAGCACCGCGCAGTGCTGTCAGTTGCGTATGCTTCAGGTGGGATTCCGGCGCAAACGCGTCGGCGTCTGAAATCAATTTCGATTGTGCGGCTTCGATTTCTGCGAGCGTCGTCTCGCGTCGGGCATCGTCCTTCTCAGACGGAAGCTTCTTCAATTGTTCAAGAACATCTCGTTGCCGCGTGGCGAGTTTTTCGACCGGTTCGGCTCGGCGGGGGATTTCGATCACCAGCGCCAGTTCTTCATCGCGGGGATGCCGGTATTCGCCCGGGAGTCCGCCGGTTGGGTTGCCGTCCTCGTCGAGGAAGTCTTTTTCGCGGTCGTTCGGCTGGGCGATGACCTTGATGATGATGGTCGTCTGCCGATCCCAGTAGACGTCTTCGTAGCCAATGTAGGCGTCGGCCCAGAGTTTCATGGCGTCGAAGTTGACCACCGCCATCCCGCCAATGGTGACGGCCAACGCCGATGCCAGCATCAAAGCCCGCTTGCGAGGACGATTGTCGAACACTTCGCCAATGTGCAGTTGATCGACGGTTTGACTGACATCGTCGATGGTCTTCTTGAGCATGTGGGCGGTCAGTTCGGTGTCGTGTCCGCTGCGGCTGGCGGCGACTTCAACGGCTGTGATCAGTCGGTCATCCAGTTCCGGGAAACGGCGTTCCAGTACGAGAGCCAACGCCTTGGCACGCATCAGTCGCAGCAGCGGAATAATCAGCCAGCCTGCAATAAACATTGAGCCAACAATCGACAGCCAGCCAAACGCCATGCGGAGACCGACCGGCAATTCGAGGTTGGTCATGAAGAAGTAGACGTAGTTCATGCCGAAACTGAGCCAGAACAAAACGCCCAGCAACGCCAGAACGCGCGCGACGGCATCGACCAGGACATACTGGCGGATTCGCCCGCGCAGCCGCCGCAGCATCGAGCGGATTTCCGGCCGAACTTCTGTGTCGATGTTAACAGACATGGCGTGACGCCTTGATTGCGATTAGTGAAACGAGAGTTTCGGTTGTCGCTGATTGTGGTTTCGTTAGGCCAGTTTCAATAGTTTCCTGGTGAGCCACTCGACCGATAACAGGCCGACGAGCAGATACAGCACCCAGTTTTTGTCCCAGAGTGGATCGGGTCGGTCTTCGATCACAAACAGTTTGCTGCGATCTGGCAGTAACGCGGGCAATTCGGCGACGGCGGTTTCCAGAGTGAGATACTTGCCGCCGGTATCGCGTGCCAATGTCTCCAGCAGGTCGGCATGTTGCTGCGGGTTTTGTGATTCAAGATCGGGAACGGTGACGTTGACGGTTTTGGATTCAATCTGCTTGGAGTCGGGAACCGGAATTCCCAACGTGTACTTGCCTTCGAGGCTGGCGCGAAAATCACCGATGTATTGTCCCTCGCGTTTGTCGGTGCCATCGGCGACGAGTTTCACCGGCGGAATAAAGCGACGGCCGTTGGGGGCCACCACTTCCAAATCGACAGAGGGCTGTACCAACGGTTGGAATTGTTGGTTGAGCAGCCGCACGCGAATTTTGACGGTGTCGCCGATGCCGTACTCCACCCGCTCGGGCATCAATAGTGCCCGCGAGTTGCCCCGCTTGAGCCGCCCCATACCTGCTTCGCGGACAAGCTTCGTCCAGAAGCGGTCGTAGTATTTGTCGGACAACGAACGCAGTCGCCAGACCTCGGGACTGCCGACGTAGAAGGAACGGCCCGCTCCGTAAAACTGCGATGCCAGCAGGATTGGCGCACCGTTTTCATTGATGGCGCGGGGGTCGCTGAAGTGGGCGTAAATTGTCGTACCCGCCTTCGGACCATCGGTGGGATAACAACGATAGACGCCTTCAAATTCCTTCCACACCTCATCGGCAGTGACCGGGTTTTCGGTCAGCCTGAGGAAATCGATGTTGTTTCCCTCGCGAGTGAAATCGATCTTCCAGGGCTGATCGGAATCCCGATCGTCGGCAAAGTCGAGCAGGTACGATGTCAGAAATACTGGATACATGTCGCGGACCGACTGCAAGCTGTCGTCGGCACCCGCCAACTCCGGCGTGTAAACGTCGCCGGCAACCAGGACGAGTCCGCCGGCCAGTTCATCGACCCAGTCGTGCAGTTGCGTGAGTTGCTCAGCTGGAATCAACGACCAATCGGGATCGAAGGCCATCACAACGTCGTAGCGTTTGGGCTTCTTCGATTCGCTGGGAATCTCGGCTGCCAGGGGACGCGTAGGAAAATTCAGCGGGAATTCGATCAGCAAATCGTCGGAATCCTGGCTGACCTGACCGATCCGATCGGCATCGACCGACTGCAACCAGACATCGACATCGATGGCCGGATGCCGATCGAGCATGTTGCGGACGAAACGGTAATCGCGCATCGGCCCGCCGGCGACGATTAGCACCGACGTATTGCGTTCAATAATGTTGACTTCGTGCGTCGCGCGGTTGTCCTGTTCGCGCAGCTCACGAATCTTCTTCTGGGGACTGGCGCGCACGATAAATTCGACACTGCCGGAGACTGTGGGGTTCTGTTGAAACTTCAACTCGACCGGCACGCCGTTTTCTAGAATGGTGACTTCACGCTGTTCGATCAGGGTTGGCTCCGCATCTTTGTCTGCGACAGGGCGGGCCAGCAGATCGACGTCCAGTTGCAGAGATTCGCCCTCTTTCATCCCCTCTGCCTGCACGAAGGCGGACAGCTCGTAGGCGTCGCCCAAATGCACATCGGTCGGCCCCTGAATGTTGGCGACACGCAGGTTGACCTGTTGTTTACTGCTGCCAACCCCAACGCTGATCAACCGGATTCGCGGACGGGCGGTCTGGGCAACGGAGTTGGCCGCTTTGACATCGACACCGGCGTTGGAGCCGCCGTCGCCAATCACGACAAGTCCAGACAAGGTTTCGCCGCTGACCTTGCCGGTGAGTTCAAGGACCGCCTGCCCCATGCGCGTCTCGGTTCCACCGGATGTGAGAAGGTCCTTCCAGTTGACTGGACCGCCAGTGTCGGTCGGCTTGGGTGAATCGGCACCGGTATCGTCCGGGGCGGTAGCCCTTGCGTCTTTGGAAGGGAAAATATGCAGTGGACCTTCAAGCTTTGATCCGAACTTGTAAACGGTGACTTCGTGTTTCTTTCGCAACTCGTCGATGAGTGGCGTGTTCGACAACAAATCGATGACGGCCGCTGTGCGGCTGCGTTTGGTTGCTGCAGTTTCCGCCGACGGTTCCTTCTCCTCAAAACTCATCGATGAAGAGTCGTCGATCAGTACGGCGACTCGTGAGGGCCGAACGGAATTCGTCTGCGAGCGAAGATGCGGGTTGAACAGAATGACGAACAATCCCGCGACGACCGAAAGCCTGAGCACAGTCAGCCAGAACTTCCAGAAGCCGTGCAGCAGGAATGTGTCTTTAATGTAAATGACCAACACCATCACAATGGCGACGGCCATCAGGCCGATATACAACCCCCACTTCCACCCGGACTCGGGCAGATCCCAAGCGAGCCGTGTGGTGCGCTCGCCGACCGCTTCGGTCTGAGCGAGGAGTGAAATATTCATCAACGTCGGAAAACTCATGCGGTGGCACCCACCGTTTTGGGATGATAACTAAAGAGGTATGCGAGAAACTGCTCCAGCAGGAGCGCAATCAGCAGAATGAACAGCAACGCCTGACGCACTTCCTGTCCCGCTTCTTCGCCTTCAATCCATTCTCTGTTTCCGGCATCCTGAATCGTCACATTGACATCCGGGCCGAGCCGTTTACCGATTTCGCTACTGGCGGCGAGAGCAAGACTGCTTTCGTCGGGCGTCACATTGTAGGCGAGGTACACGTTTTCTTCGCCTGTGACCTGATGGATGCGTTTGATCTTATAGATGCCGGGCAATCCGGTATCGCGAAAGGTTGCCGTCAACTGGGCTTCATCGTCTTCGGTGTTGGCCTTGCCTTGCTGACGGGCGGCAGTCAACCGCATCTCCGTGCCGCCCGCAGGTGTGATATCCAACTCACGCAAGTAGTCGGCTTCGCTGTACGACAGTTGAATCACCTCACCCACGTTTCGCTGCCTGAGATCGAAATCGCGGCGGGAAATGTACTTCACCAGATCGAGGACAATCGGCGGGTAGCTGCCGTTCTTCGCCCAGTTGTTCCAGATGGGACCGGCCGTCGTCAGAAACGTAATCACGCGGCCGGCACCGAAGCGATGCTCAAACATCAGCGGGTCGCCGTTTCGCAGCGAGACCGACGTGGTGACGCCGTCCTTCCGCTTGTTGTCGCTGCGTTCCCAGTCTTCGTGAACCGGCAGGTATTCGTAGACGCTGACCGCGCCCAAATACGAATTGACCTGCCCGCTAATCAGCTTGTCGAAAATGGGGTGGTACGGCGGCTTCAATGCCAGGTCGGGACCGGGCAACGTGAAGTCGTCGCGTACCAGTTCGCTACGGCCGGCACCCAACGGCACGGGAAAGAATCGATTGCCCTCTTCGTCTTCGGGGTACAACGTGTCGTTGTAATACGCGGGGTTAACGGTATCGCCGACAAACCATGCCAGGCCGCCTCCACCGAGCAGGTATTCCCGCAACGGCTGAACGGCGTCGGCCGGTAGCTGAGGTACGTTCAACAGAAAAATGCACTTGAATTCATCGAGCGGCCGCCGCCCAAGGTAATCGATGTTCTCTACAAGTGGACTCATTCCCGATTCCTGGTAGGCGGCCATCGTCATCGAGACGAAAAAAGAATCGTCGCCTGCGGGGTCGCCGTCGATAACCAGCACGCGCGAGGCCGGCTTGACATCGACAGCGAGAAATCGCGAGTTGTCGGCGTCGAGCGCGTCGGGGTCGAGTTTGAGTTCAATGCTGTGCGCGCCGGGCGTCTCGAAGCCTTCGACAATCTCAGTCTTCTCCACTTCGACGCCCGGTTTGATTTCCTTAAACACGACATTCAACGGGAGTTTTTTTCCGTCGGCAAAGATGGCCACTCGCACGTCTTCGGCCGGCGCCTGCTCGTCGAAGTTCTTGACGCGAACCGTCAACTCCAACGGCACGCCAGCGGCCGCCATGTGGATATCGCCACTGATCGACGTGATGCCAATATTCTGGTGCCGTTCGTGGACCGTTTTGACGAGATTGACCGCAATGCCTGCCTTGTCGAGATCCTTAACCCCTTTGGCAATCGCCGGCTGATCGAGCCAGTTGGACGAGCGGAAATCGGAAATAACATGCAGATGTTTGTTGCCCGACTTCTCTTCCTCAAACAGCGTGCGTGCTCCTTCGAGGCCATCGTTGAGGTCGAACGCCTGCCGCGTGCATTTGAGGTTTTCAAGCTTGGTTTCGACTTCGTGGACGAAATCGAGATTGACCTTGCGCTGATTCAAGCCGGCGACCGGATGTTCCGGATCCGAGAGTAAGATCAACGTGAATTCCTGCGTGTTCGGTCGCGTCGCACCTTCCTGCACCAACTGCCTGACCACATCCAGCCCTTCGTCGAAGGCGGTCGTTTCACCCCACTGGTCGCGCATCGAACCACTGTCGTCCAGAAGCACAATATGATGCGACCGCGCGCCGCCCAGCAGCGCCATCTGGCTGGGATCGAGAATCAACCGCGCAATGAGTGCAGCCAACGCGAGGACGATCAAGATTCGTAGCAACAGCAGGATCAACTGCTCGATGAGCAGCCGCCGCCGATTCCGCTGTTGGCTCGCCAGTAGAAATTCCATCGCAGCAAACCGCACGCGACGAAACCGCATGCGATTGATGAAATGAATGATGATCGGCGAAGCGACCAAAATACCGCCAGCGACGGCAAGTCCGGGGCTGACGAAGAAGTTGCTAAGGAAAGGAAACATAGCTTCCAGAAGTCAGAAGTCAGAGGTCAGAAGTCAAAACAATCTCACTCTCGTTCCCAAGCTCTGCGTCCAACGGCGATCCTAAAACTGTTCGAAGCTAAGCTTGAATACGAATCCAATATAAATTCAATTCCGTACCGATTGCCGCATGCCGATGCGGTGGTTCATGTAGTGTGCCAACGCGGCGTCGAGGTGTTCGCTGGTGCGAACGGTCTGATAATCGACGACGTTCTTGGCGCAATGCCGTCTGACATCGTCGAGGAATTGACCGACCGCCTTCATGTATCCTTCGCGAAGTGAACGTGGGTCACAAACCAGGTCGCCCGCTTCTTCCATGCCCTCGAACTTCGTTGTACCCGCATAGCTGAAGTCGAGTTCTTCGTCGTCCAGAACGTGCAGAATGAGCACGTCGTGTCCGCGATGCCGGAGGAGTTTCAGGCCGCGAAACAGGCTGTCACGGTCGGCGAACAAATCGGAAATAAGTACGACCATTCCTTTGCGTGACTTGTTCTCGGCCGTGCGGCGGAGAATGTCGTACATGTCGGTCTTTTTCTTCGGGTCTTCTGCTGCGAGTGCAGAGAGCAGCGCGTGCAGGTGGAGCTGCTTGCTGCTGGTTTGAACCCGCTTGCGAATGGCGTCGTCGAAGACCACCATGCCGACCGAATCCTGCTGTCTGAGCAACAGATACGACAACGCCGCCGCGATCGTGCAGGCGTATTCGTATTTGGTTATTGCCCCGCTACCGAACAGCATCGACTCGCTGGCATCGACCAGAATTGTCGTCCGCAGGTTGGTGTCTTCTTCGTACTGCTTGATGTAGTACTTGTCGGTCTTCGACCAGACCTTCCAGTCGATGCGGCGGACGTCGTCTCCAGGCGTATATTCCCGGTGCTGCACGAACTCCACCGACTGCCCGAAATATGGGCTGCGATGCAATCCAGACAGAAACCCCTCGACGATGTGCCGGGCCTTAATCTCCAGACGCGAAATGCGGGAGATTTCCTCAGGCCGCAAAAATCTTCTGTAGTCTTGGGTCACTCGTCAGTTCGCCTTCTTTGGAGGGAGTTTCTTCCACCAGACGCTGAATCACGCGGTCGGGCGTTACGCCTTCGCTCTCGGCCGAGAAGTTGGTGACAATACGATGCCGCAGCACGGGTTGCGCCAGCGCGTCGATGTCGTCGGTCGAGACGTGACTGCGACCGTTAAGCAACGCCCGCGACTTGCCGCCCAACAACAGGTTCTGCACGGCCCGCGGACCGGCACCCCAACTCAACCATTCGTTGACGAAGTCCGGCGCTCCCGGTTCGCTGACGCGGGTCTGCCGAACCAACGCAAGCGCGTATTCGACAATGTGATCGGTCACCGGCACCTGTCGCACGATCTTCTGCAGTTCGACAATTTCCTCGCCGGTCAACACGGCTTTGATCTGATCGCTTTCCAGCATCGTTGTCTGTTTGGCGATCTGCTTTTCTTCCGCGAAGCTCGGGTAATTCACAAACACCTTGAACATGAACCGATCCTGCTGCGCTTCGGGCAGCGGATAGGTTCCTTCCTGCTCGATTGGGTTTTGCGTCGCGAGCACGAAAAACGGATCGGAAAGCACGTGCCGGTCCTGGCCGACCGTCACCTGCCGCTCCTGCATCGCCTCGAGCATGGCTGCCTGCGTCTTGGGAGGCGTCCGGTTGATTTCGTCTGCGAGAATGACGTTGTGAAACAGCGGCCCCTTAATGAAGCGGAATTCCCGTTGGCCGGTGTCGCGATTTTCCTGCAACACGTCGGTACCGGTGATGTCGGCGGGCATCAGGTCGGGGGTGAACTGAATGCGGGCGAAGTCCATCGACAGACACCGCGCCAGCGTGCTGATCATCAGCGTTTTCGCCAACCCCGGCACGCCTTCAAGCAGGCAGTGTCCGCGGCTGAACAGGGCAATGAGCAACTGCTCGATCACCTCGTCCTGGCCAACGATGACCTGAGACATCTGCTCGCGAACAGCGCCGTACGCGTGGCTCAACCGTTGGATGGATTCCTGGGTTGTCCCATCGCCGTTTGAATCTGCCATCTGTTTCGATCTCTCTTTCTGACGTGACTGATATGGGCCGCCGCAAAGGAAGGCCCCTACAGGATTGATTCCGAAGTGGCCCTTCCATCGTACCTGAGCAGAAACCCGCTGGCGACTGTGAACGCTGAAAACTTGTCCCAAGTTACCCATCTGCGCACCTCCACCGCGCAGGCGGAGCCGCTCCGCCAAAGGGGTAGACGCGATTGACGACAGAATCTCACCAAAAATGAATGAGCTGAAACGAGATTCTTGCAGATTCTCGCGAGTTGTGCTTGCCACCGGACGGATGGCTGTTTGAAGTGGATGCCGTTGATACGTGTCTGTTGTGATGGGGGGTGATACAATGTTGACTCCGCTGCCGTAGATGATCGCGTTTGCTCCCTGTCGGTGGGCTGCTTCCCATTCGGACCGGGCTGTGCGATGGCAATTTCAAGGTACGTCTATCCGCTGATTCTGTGAGAAAGAACGATGATGAGTCGTCAATTATTTCGTCCGCTGATTCTTTCGATTTCGATTGTCTGCTGCATGTTCGGTCGGGCAGGCGCTGAGGACGAGCAGCGACCCAACGTAATCTTCTTCCTCTCGGACGATCACCGCGCCGATTTGCTCGGCTGCGCAGGGCATCCGATTCTGAAAACGCCCGTCATCGACCGATTGGCAGCCGGCGGCGTGCGGTTTGAAAATGCGTTTGTGACCACGTCGATTTGTGCCGCCAGCCGCGCAACGTTTCTCACCGGACAATGGGAACGTTCGCACAAATACACATTCGGCACACCACCGCTGGCCGGCGAATTGATCGACAACAGCTATCCCGCCTTGCTGCGCAAAGCGGGTTATCGCACCGGGTTTGTCGGGAAGTTCGGTGTGAGTGTGATGCGCGGTGCGACGGCGAAGATGTTTGATTCATTCGCACCACTCAATCGCAATCCGTATTTCAAAAAGCAGCCCAATGGAACGGAGCGGCATCTGACCGAAATTGCCGGTGACCGGGCGATTGAGTTTCTGGAAGGCTGTTCAAAGGATGCACCATTTTGTCTGTCGGTCAGCTTCAATGCGGCTCATGCCGAAGATAGCGATAAGAAAGACCATTTCCCCTGGCCGAAAGCCGAAGACGGTTTATATGACGACATCACAATTCCGCCGCCGTTGGTTTCAATGGATCACTGGAAGACGTTGCCGGAGTTTCTTCGCGACTCGATGGTCCGTGACCGCTGGTTCTGGCGGTGGGACACGCCGGGGAAGTACCAGAAAAACGTGCGGGCCTATTACCGCATGATTACCGGGCTGGACCGTGTGATGGGCCGTGTGTTGGAAGAGGCCGAGAAACTTGGATTCGCGAAGGAGACGGTTGTCATCTTCATGGGTGATAACGGTTACTACAAGGGCTCGCGCGGGTTGGCGGGCAAGTGGAGCCACTTTGAAGAATCGCTGCGGGTTCCGTTGGTGATTTACGATCCACGATTGCCGAAAGAAAAACGCGGTCGGGTGATTGCCAAGATGGCATTAAACGTCGATGTGCCAGCAACCATTGCATCGCTGACAGTTGGCAAGCCGCCACAGAGTTTTCAGGGCCGCGACTTAACGCCGCTGGTGAAAGGCGAAACAGATCCGGATTGGCGAACGGACTTCTTTTGTGAGCATCTGTTCGACAATGCCCGCATTCCTAAATGGGAAGGCGTGCGAGACCAGCGATACGTCTATGCTCGCTACTTCGAGAATCTGCCCGAAGGGGAGTTCCTGCACGACTTGAAGGCGGACCCGAAGCAGTTGAAGAACTTCGCAACCGATCCAGCATACGCCAAAACGTTAACGCGAATGCGGCGACGATGCGACGCGCTGCGGGGGCAACTCGGCGGTGCCTACAGTCCAGAGAACTTCCCGACACTCCGCCGACTGCGGAACAAGAAGAAGTAGTCGTTGTTTGTGAGCTACAGTTCGAACAATAAAAGCCTGAAGCGCAAGCGAAGGGGCATTCCGGAATCATCCTTCGCTTGCGCTTCAGGCTTTTATTGCCGGGTTGATCATTCCCACGTGGGGTGCACTACTTCGATGCGGGGGCAGTCACTTGGGCCACTTGACTGGCGGTGGCGATTTCGCCCTGCAAACGCGCAACTTCCGTTGCGGCTGCCGCGACCTTCTGCGCGGCGGCCACGGCTGCAGTTTTGGCTGCCGCCGACTTGTCCTGGGCTGGCTTGAGGGTCGGGGTCAGCGCTGCGGTCCGTTTGTTGCCGGCATCGACGGCCGCTTTGGAGTCGGTCGCCTGCTTCTGCGCGGTTGCCAGTTGCGTCTTGGTCTTGTTGAGTTCGGCTGTCTTGTCGGTCACCGTCTTCTGAGCCGTCGTCAATTCCGCCTTCCGTTTGTCGAGAAGGGTTTTCAGTTGGTTAACGGCTGCCGCCAATTCCATGTCGCCAGTTGCTTTGGCGACTGCCTGTTGGCCTTTGGTGAGTGATTCCTGCAGTAGCGGGACAGCGGGAGAAACAGCGGCGACTACTTTGCCGGCTGCCGCAACTTCACCGGTGACTTTGGCGATTGCCGTTTCGTATTGTTTGGCCGCGGCGAGAGCGGCTGCGTTCTGCGTCTGTGCATTTGTCGTTGTCTTCTTGGCGGCGGTAAGATCGGCATTGATTTTTGCCACAGCGGCGCCTGCTTCATCAGCCGCAGCGACCAATTCATCGCCGGCCGATTGTTCGACATCGAGTACAGCGGTGGCTTTTTTCAGTTCGACCACCTTGCGAGCGAAGACGATTTCATCTTGCCAGCGGGCGACTTGCTTTTCAGAGGCAACGACCTGTTGCGTGGTCGCGGCGGCTGCGGCCTTTGCTGCCGCCATTTTGTCCTGTGCCGGCTTGAGGGTCGGGGTCAACGCGACCGTTCGTTTGTTGCCGGCATCGACGGCCGCTTTCGAAGCGGTCGCCTGTTTCTGCGCGGTTGCCAGTTGGGTCTTGGACTTGTTGAGTTCGGTCGTTTTGTCCGTCGCCAATTTCTGAGCCGCGGCCAATGTGGCTTTTCGTTTGTCGAGCAGGGTTTTTAGTTGGGCGACAACTGCTGCCAGCTCCTTATCGGTGGTTGCCTTGGCGGCCGTCTGCTGGCCTTTGGTGAGAGTTTCCTGCAGCAACGGAACAACCGGAGTGACGGCCGCGACCACTTTGGTCGCCGCTGCAACTTCTCCGGTGACCTTGGCGATGTTCGTTTGGTATTGTTTGGCTGCTGCGACTGATGAAGTCAGCAGTGCTTGAGCATCGGTGGTGGCCTTCTTTGCAGCGGCGAGGTCGGCGTTGATTTTCGTCACGACGGCTTCGGCCGTTTTGGCTGCTGCAACCAATTTGCTGTTTTCCGCGCGGTTGGCGGTGAGTTGGGCCGTTGCGTTCTTCAGTCGGAGATCCAACGGCAGCGGGTTCTGGGCCAATTCGCCGAGCCGTTTTCCATCGGCCGCGTTCCAGACGCGGATGGCTCCGGTCCAGTCGCCGGCGATGGCGCGGTTGGTTTCGTCACAGAAGGTGACTCGCAAGGCCAGGTCGCCGAACGCCTCGAAAGCACGCTGCTGGGCACCGGCCTGGTTCCAGAGTTTGGTGATGCGATCGCGACCACATGAAACGATGCGACCGTCGCGGGCGAATTCGACCGAGCCGACGCCTCCGCCATGCGCGCCCCAGCTTTTAATCTGTCCGCCGTTTTCCATTTCCCACAACCGAATCGAACCATCCTCGCTGCACGAGGCAACGACGTTGGAATCGATTCGCCATGAAATGCCGGTGACCATTTTGGAGTGTGCCTTCAGCGCGAGATACTCGCGGCCGGTCCAGCCTTCCCAGACGAATAGGCCGCCGTTGCGATCACCGGTTGCCAGCAGGACGCTGTCGGGACTGAATTCGAGACTGCAGATCCAATCGGTGTGCTTGCGTAATTCATGTAGCAGCCGACCGGTTTCGGTGGAGTAAATGCGGACGACTTTCGCCGGTCCGCCGAGGGCAATCAGAGTTTGGTCGGAACTGATGTCGGCAGCGAGAACGGTGTCGAGTTCGTCGCCGATTTCAATGATGCGTTCGCCCGTTTTGATGTTCCACACGACGGCCAATCCCTTTTCGCCACCGCGTCCGCCGCCGGCCAGTAGCAAACTGCCGTTGCGGCTGAACTTGAGAACTTGCGCCACGCCTTCGGGGAATGGCAAAGCGCCCAGCAGCTGGAATGTGCTGGTGTTGTAGAGCAGAACCTGCTTCTGTCCCGCGACGGCAGCCAACGGAGCCCACGGGCTGGTCGCCAGCGCGGTGACGGCAGTTGTCTTGGGGGAATAGACGGCCGGTTCCAAACTGAGACGGCCCGGCATGGGGACTGTGGCCGGCCGTTCGGATGGTGCGGTTTTCAGCGCGAGATTGAACTTTGGCTTGTCCGAGAGTTTCGCTTTGCTGCCGGAGTTTTCCAGCACTCCACCGTCGATCCATTTGCGAATCGTCTCGATCATCTTGTCATCAATTTTGGGCGAGTTGGGCGGCATGAACGGCTCTTCTTCATGCGCGATCAGCCCGTACAAATAGCTCAACCCAGATTCGCCAGCTTCGATGACTTCGCCAGAACCGCCACCCTGCATGAGACCGGTGTAGGTCGTCATGTCGAGGTCGCCCTTCTTCTTGTCGGCGTTGTGACAGGTGAAGCACTTCGCCCGCAAGATGGGTTTGACGTGTTCGTCGTAGGTGATTTTCGGTGGCTTCTTTTTCCCACCCTCCGGCGAATCTTGCGCATTGACTGGAAGGCAGCACGCCAAAAAGGCGAATGCAACAGTATAGGCGGGGACGAAACCAGTTTTCATCACTCGATCTCCGTGGTATTTGTCAACGGCCCAGAAGCCGGCGTTGGGCGGGTGTCATCGACTCAATGTCTATGGGCGATCAAGAGTTCGCTTGATCGCAAACGGATTCGGTTTGTCTAGTGGTTGAAGACGTATTCGCGCGAGTTCAGCAGTGCCCAGAAGACGTCTTCCAGCACTTGCTTGTCATTCTTTTGCTCTGCCAGCACGGCGGCCAAGCTTGCGAGTTCTTTTGCGGTTGGCTTGCGAGTGAGGCAGCGAATATACAACGCTTCGATGACCTGCGGGGCCGTTTTGCCTTCCGCCAACAACCGCTCGACCAGTTTGCCTGACGCAATCTTCGATTGGATCGTGTCGCCGTTGAGCAGGTGCAGCGCTTGCGAGAGATTCGGCTCCATTTTAACTTCGCAGGCACAAACCGACTCTCGCTTCGCGCGACCGAAGGCTGTGAGGAAGTAGGTGCTGGTGTTGCCGTTGGCAATTTGCACAGCCCGTGCTCCCATCGGCAGACCGGAGAACTTGTTCTTAGTGTCGGTGACCTGGCTGATCGTGTCGAGCAGAACCTCTGCCCGCAGACGCCGAAGCGAACCGTGCGAGAAGTTGACGGTGTCCGAGGCGTTGGTCTCGTTGGTTTGCGTGCTGAGTTGATACGTTCGCGACGTGCAGATGTCCCGCACCAGTTTCTTGAAGTCGTATTTGTATTCAGTGAAGTGTCCGGCCAATGCGTCCATCAGTTCCGGATTGACGGCAGGGTTGCTGACGCGGACGTCGTCGACTTCGTTAACAATTCCCTGGCCCAGGAAGTGGGCCCAAACGATGTTTGCCAGATTCCGGGCGAAGTAAGGATTGTCGGACGAGGCGAGCCACTTTGCCATCACAACGCGGCGGTCCTTCCCTTTGACATCGGGGGTTTCGCCGCCGAGGAACTTGGGTTGCATGACACGGTTGCCGACAGGGTGCCGCACTTCGCCGCCACCGCTATTGAAAATGATCATTTCGCGGGGATCTTCGCCGCGTTTACGGCCAATTTGCGAGAAGAATGCGGCGAAACTGTAGTAGTCGTCCATCGTCCAGCGGTCGAACGGATGGTTGTGACACTGGGTGCATTGAATTCGCATACCCAAAAAGACCTGGGCGACGTTTTCTGCGACCTTCTGTGTGTTGGTTTCGTTCTGGTAGTAATTGGTGGCCGCGTTGGCAAATGTGCCGCCGTTGGAGCCGAGTAACTCCTGCACCATCTGGTCCATCGGCACATTGCTGGCGATCCTCGCTTGCAGCCAATTGTAGTACCGCAGCATCGCCTTGTAGCTGACCTGGCGGGTGGTGCGAATCTGCAGGAGTTCGGCCCACTTCATCACCCAGATTTCGACGAACTCTTTGCGCGTTAACAGCTCGTCTACCAGCTTGTCCCGTTTCTTGGGATCGCTGTCGGACATGAACGCCTGGAATTCCTCGGCGGTGGGAAGCACGCCGGTAATGTCGAGCGTGGCCCGCCGCAGAAACTGATCGTCGCTGCAAATGTCTGACGGATTAATTCGCAGTTTCTTGAACTTTTTGTGCATCGATTCATCGATGTAATTGAACGCCGGAGCATCGTTCCAGGCGAACTTTAAGTCCTTGGGCAGCACGATGAAATGCGTGCCGACCGTGTGCGTGTCGAAGCGGGCCATGACGAACGCCTCACCCCGTTTTTCAGCGGTGACCGTTCCTTCCTGTGTGATCGTGGCCGAGTTTTCGTTACTTGAACTAAACTTGGCCAGCGATGTGACGTCTCGGTCGGTGCCGTCGGAGTATTTGGCGCGAACGTTAATGCGTTGTGTTGTCCCCTGGCCGTTAAGAACGGCACCCTTGGGGTAGATCTCGAGCGAAACCACCTTGGGAACGGCACCAGGATCGTTGAGCGCGCCTGACTCCACCCAGCGCATGAGCGTGGCGTTGTATTCCGAATCGGCCTTGAATCGCCCTCCGCCGGTATGCGGGACTACGCCTGTCGATTTGGTGATCATCAAACTTTCGGCCGGCAGAGCGAGGTTGATGCGTCGGCCGCTGATCTCTCGCGTCAAATTGTGATAATCGCCCTGCGGATCATAGCCAAACAGCGACAACCGGAAGCCGTCTTTGCCGAGCTTTGCACCGTGGCAGCTGCCGGTGTTGCAGCCTGCCTTCAATAAGACGGGCATGACGTCCTGTTGAAAGCTGATGGCCGGATCGGCCGTCGCCTGTTTGACGACGACGGGCAGTGCGATCGTATGTCCGGCGTATTCGACGTTTATTTCGGTCGTACCGTCGGCGACGGGGAAGAAGACATTCTTTTCCTGCTTCACAATCGCCGAGTTGGCGAGCGTGAATGTTACCTGCTCGGTGACGTCGCGGGTGATCCCGTCGGGATAGACCGCCTGCACGATGATCGCCTGCCGATCGCGGACGGTCGTCAAGTGGATGTCGGCCGGATTGACGCGGATGGATGCCGGCTTTGCGGCGGAATCCTGGGCGAAAGCCGTGGAGGCGGCAGCCAGAACCGTCAGTGCCAGACACGAGGCGTGGATCGCCGAAATTTTCAGTCGCATGGCCGGTTTTCCTTCGTGGTTTTCGTCTGTAATCCGCAGCGGGCGGATCGAATCGCGTTTCCGTTCGATAGTTCGATATTGCTGTTGAACTTCTTACTTGCTGCCGCCGCCCGTTTCCTGCGTTTCGCGGGCTGTGGCTTTCGCCTCGGCTCGCTGCTTGGCGGCCAGCCGCAGCTTCTGCAATCGCGTTAGCGGTTTGGGTGGCTTTGGCGGTGCAGGCTTCGGCTGACCGGCCGCCACCTTCGGCATGGGCTTGGGTGTCGCTTTGACAACCGGTTGACCCGGCGGGGGCGGCAGTGGTTTGTCGATTTGCAACTGAGTGCCACCGGCACGACTCACAATCGACTCGCCGTTCTGCGTGATGATGAGCTGGCAGAATACGTTGTTGTATTTGCCCGGCTTCGTGTCTTTTTCGGTCTTGAGAATGAAGGTCAACTCTTTGGTGTCTTTGTTGAACTGGATGTCGGTTGTGGCCACTTTCGGCGGCAGGCCCAACAGCTTCACAGTGGCCATTCCATCAAACGCAGCGGCATGATTCAGTTTGCAATAAATCTGTGCTTCTTCGCCTTGCTCGCACGACGCACGTTGAACCGCGAAGGTGACGTAGGGTGCGGCAATTTCCAGCGTCGCCAGTTGCGAGGAGACCCAGGCGGCCCCTTTGACGTTAGATGAACCAATCGCGTAAATTCGCCACTTCTTAATTTGCGCTCCACCGTTGGCACTGAGCGGATAAAGCACTTCGTTCTTGTCGGCGGGAATGTTGACCGAACTGGCGGCTCCCAATCCCGGGGGACGGAACGGCAACTGCACGTTAATGGCCCCTTTGAAACCTTCCTTGCGGTGGACCACAATCTTCAACTGCATCGACCCGTTGCGGACGATGGGAACTTTCGGCTCAATGATTTCGAGAGTGAAGGGCAGCTCCTCGACGACGGCAATTGCCAGCCGATTGACGGCCTTGCGCTTGTAAATGGACTGCCCGGGCGCACCGCGAATGAAGTCGGCACTATTGGCAAAGCCGCCAACGATGTTCTGCTTCGGATCGGCATGCCTGGCGGTGAAGTCGATCAACTTGCCGCTCAACGGGGCATCGGCTGCCGCCTCGAAGACGACTGGCATGGAATTCAAATTCGACGGCATGTTTTCGGCGTGCATGGTGATGCCCGCCGGCAGATCTTTGCCTTCCAGCACAAGTTCGCCACCGAAATTCGCGCGGCTTGCCGTAATGAGTGTGGCGAATTTATTGCCCCGGGCAACGTAGATCGTTTGCCGGTATTGGCCGTACCGTTCGACGCGTGGAATGCCGAGCGTCAGTCGCGGCTTGACCGCTTGAAACTCGATGCGGTAGACGAAATCGGAGCCGCCGCGACCAAGGTGGTCGGTGACCCGAACGACGTACTCACCGTCGGCCGGCACACTGAAGCGGAAATAACTGTCGGGGCCGCGGGAATCGTCGTTGCCGGCGATACTTTTGCCGTTGGCGTAATACAAGTTCATCACTGGATCGAGGGCCGAGCGAACGCGGCGTGCGTAGCACTCGACCTCAAAGACCTGCCCCTTCTTCGCCGAAAACTTGAAGCAATCGACGTCGCCTTTCTTTTCGATGATGCCGTTGAAGGCAAGCGGAAGCTGCACGGGGGTGGCCGTTGCGACGGCTTCGTTCGGCTCGACCTCAAACGCGTTTCCGTATTCGAACAAGCGGAACGGATTGGGCGACGGCGGGATTCCCCCGGCATCGGTCGCGAACAGGCCGAAGTCGGGCGTTGTCGTGGCAGGCAGCTTGACCTTCTGCTTCAACTCGCCGGCGGGGTCGCCGAGAAACCGAACTTCGACTTCCTCACCCAGTTTGCCGCCGGCCGGGTAAACGGCTGTCGGCCGGGGAAACGTGCCAACGTGCAGCCGATAACGGGAACTGCCATTGCCGCCATAAGCGCTTTCGCGAACCTCGATGTAGTACTTGCCGTCGGCGGGAGCGACAACCGAAGCGACGCTATCTTGCAGCACCAGCGGCGTGTCATCGGCTGAGGACAGCTCGAAACGCTTGCTGTCGAGAATTGCGACGTAGGGATCGAATAGCGTGTTCCCAAGCCGCATGCCGAAGACTTCCGCGGAAATTCGCTGCCCTTTCTTGGCATCCAAGACGTAGTAATCGACATCTTCGTTCTGGACGACACCGCCGACCGTGACGCCCAGCGTAATGGGCTGCGGTGCATCGAAGTTGCTATTCGGCTCTTTTTCGGCAACCGCTGGGAACGGATCGACGAAGAATGTGCGGTAGTCGGAGATTCCGCTGGCACAGCGCACCTGTGCGACGTGTTCGCCGGGCCGGCAGTCGGTGGCGACTTTGATCGTCACCTTGACCGTGTTGCCGTTCGGTTCGAGCTTGGTCACCTCGAATCCCGGCGAGTAGAACAGGATTTCCTGTGCATCGCCCAGGCTGGAACCGCTGAAGGTCACCACCTGTTCGGTGCCCCGCTGAATTCCACGGGGAAGGATGATGCTCAGCCGCGGCGAAGAGGCCCAAGCGGGAACCGCCATTAAAATGGCTGCTGCTGCCAACAAAGCGCGACCAACGACGATTCGCCGTGCCATGGTCAATCTCCAATTGCTGTATTGTGCGGGCCGCGCCTGATCGACACGGCCCGTGAATGTTGGTGATGTTGACGGTTGCGTACTCGCTTACGCCAGCAATGCTTGGCGGACTTTTCCGCCATCGACGATTTCGATGGGGCGGTCGCCGGGAGCCATCAGCTCCTTGTCGGCCACAATGCCCATGCGGTCGTAGATGGTGGTCGCCCAGTCTTGCACGTTGAGCGCGTTTTCCTCTGGCTCGCTGGCGGTCGCGTTCGACGATCCGTAAACGATGCCCTGCTTAATTCCGCCGCCCGCCATGATGACGCTGAACACCTTCGGCCAGTGATCGCGACCGGCGTTGCCGTTGATTTTCGGCGTGCGGCCAAATTCGCTGGCGATGCAAACCATGGTGGAGTCGAGCAGATTGCGATCGGACAGATCGCGAATGAGCGAGGCAAACGCCTGATCGAACGAGGGCACCTGACTCTTGATGCTGCCGGAGATGTTGCTGTGCATATCCCAGCCGCCGTAAGTCAGCGTGACAAATCGCACGCCCGCTTCAACCAGCCGCCGAGCGAGCAGCAATCGGGCACCGGCCGTGTTGCGACCGTAAGTGTCGCGGGTTTTCGCTGACTCTTTGTTGATGTCGAACGCTTCACGCGCCTTCTGCGAACTGATCATCGCGTAGGCACGGTTGTAGAACGAATCGACGGCGTCGAGCGAGTCGGCCTTTTCCTTGGTAACGAAGTGATCGTTGACGGCATCCAGAATTCGTCGCCGTGTGACGAATCGCTTGTCATCAACACCGCCGGGCAGTTTCAGGTCGCGAACCTGGAAGTTGCCACTGGCCGGGTCGCTGCCCAGGCTGAAGCCGGCATACGATGAACTCAGGTAACCGGTGCCGGCGAACTTGTTCGGCTGATTGGGAATGCAAACGTAAGGAGGCAGGTTGTTGCGTGGGCCGAATTCGTGGGCCACCACACTACCCATGCTCGGAAAGGTGAGAGCCGGGCTGGGACGGTATCCCGTGAACATGTTGTGCGTACCACGTTCGTGTGCGGCCTCGCCGTGACTCATCGAGCGGCAGATGGCGATCTTGTCGGTGATCGTTGCAGTCTGCTTCCAGGTCTCGTTGATCAGTGTCCCCTCGACCTTTGTTTGAATGCTGCCCATGGGGCCGCGGTATTCAATGGGAGCATACGGTTTCGGATCGAACGTTTCTTGGTGACACATGCCGCCGGGCATGTAAATGAAGATAACCGACTTGGCTTTTCCCTCTTTGCTGACGTAATCCTTCTGCTCGGCTTGCGCCTGCTCCATTCGGAAGAAATCAGCCAGCGACAGTCCGAGACCGCCGACAACTCCAACATGCAAAAAATCACGTCGCGAAGCTTGGAAAGCCATTAGAGTCACTCCTTGGCAAATGTAATTCAGGGGAATTTGTGCTGTTGTTTTAAAGCCGTCTTAACAACGTTGCGGAAACACCGAGGCCGCTTGATCGTTCAATCGTGTTGGTGGGAACACTGTTGGCGAGGGAGAACTTGCGTTCGTTCGGGGGAGGGTCGTCTGCTGTGAGATTGGCCACTTGCACGACGTTCATCTGCCGGCTCTTGTCCAAAGAGCCGAGTCAGTGTGATCGGAACCTTTACGCCAACCCATCAATGATTACATATGAATCGACAGCTTGCCAAAAGTCAAGCGATTGGCCTGCTTTTTTACGAGGATGGCGAATGGCGATTACCGTAATGAAGCGGGCGACACGTGTGCATCGGGCCACCGCAGTCGGGCAACATTCGTGCCGGCAGAAACGGCTGTCTGGCGACGCAAACAATTATCGCTTACCGAATCTCGTGCTTCTTCAGCTTGCTGTAGTACGTACTACGTGGCAACTGAAGCAACCGGGCTGCTTCCGCCTTATTTCCGCCGCATTGTCGCAACGCCATTTCGAGCATTTCACGCTCCGTCAGGTCGCTGCCTGTCAGGTTGCTACCTGCCAGGTCGCTACCAATGTTGCGGGGTGGCGACGGTTTCGACACATCGGCTCGCAGCAGCGACCGATGATCGGTTGCGGTGACATCTGCCGGCAGGTCGCGAATTGTGATTCGATTCTCTTCGCTCAGCACGACGGCTCGTTCGATGACGTTTTCCAATTCGCGGATGTTTCCCGGCCAATGATACTGCTCGAGTGCCTTCAAGGCTGCATCGTCGATTTGTGTGATCTGCTTGCCGGCACGAGTGGACGCTCGCCTGAGGAAATGCAGGGCCAATTCAAACACGTCATCAACCCGTTCGCGAAGCGCGGGAACGGTCAGACTGATGACATTCATGCGATAATAGAAGTCCTCGCGAAAAAGCCCCCGTTCGATGAGCTGCTCCAGATTTTGATGCGTGGCCGTAATCAAACGGACATCGACGTGGATTGTCCGCGAACTTCCCACTGGTTCGAAGCAGCGTTCCTGGAGAACCCGCAGCAGCTTGATTTGTGTGTCCAGCGAGAGGTCGCCGATCTCGTCGAGGAAGAGCGTGCCGCCATCAGCCGACTCGAACCGCCCGACTTTGTCGCGATGCGCACCGGTGAAGGATCCTTTCGCGTGCCCGAACAGTTCGCTTTCAAGAAGCGTTGGAGACAGGGACGCACAGTGGACCGGAACCATTGGCCCGTTTCTGCGTGCACTGTTTTCGTGCAGCACTCGCGCCAGCAATTCCTTGCCCGTGCCGCTTTCTCCGCGAATTAACACCGAGGACTCGCTAACGGCCACTTTGCGGACGGTTTTGAGGACACCGCGAATGGCGGAGCTTTCGCCCTTGATTGCGTCATGGCGAAAAACAGCATCGGCGACGGCAGGCGCGGGCGCGATTGCCGGAGCAGCTTCGATTCGCCTGACGCCTGAGAGTTCGGACTTGAGCATCGTAATCTGCCGACGCTGGTCGCCGATACGCTCGACTTTTTGTTGCAACTCTTCGTTCAACCGCGACAGATTCTGGTGCACACGAACGCTATGGAATGCCACATTGGCAATCTGGCCAAGCGTGTGCAAGAACGTCAGATCTTCGGCAGTATACGGTGCTCTGTGTTCCTTTTCGCCCAAGACGATAATCGCGATTGCTCCTTCTTCGCCATCGAGGCCGTGGACCAGTCCGGCGTGCAGCGAATGAAGCACGTCTTGCACCGGAGAGACCTCGGCACGCGTTCCCGTATTAATCCGCTGCAGGCTTCCGCCTTCCGCAAGCGCGTCTAAAAAAGCCTGGCCCGGTATCAGTGTGAGGGGCAGATTTTCGGCACCACCGCCGGCGACAAGCTGAAACGGTCCCCGCGGAACGGCGCGCCAATACAATGCCGCCCGATCGACCTGCAGCACATCGCGGCACGAGGCGAGCATCATTTCGCTCAGCGACTCGGGATCGGCAAGCTGGCTCACTGCACGATTCATTCTCCGCAGCGTGCGGTCGAGTTGATATTTTTCGCGGAAAAACCGCTGGTCGATGACCCGTTGGAAACGGTCGCGCAACCAAAGCAGCAGCGTGATCGACACAATCAGCAGGGTGCCGACCGACAGGATCTGATGCGGAATCCGCAGGGCGCCGACCGTCAGCACTTCTGTCGATGAAACCGAAATCCCCAACGCGTGTAGCAGCAGACTGCCTGCTGCCACAGCAATGCCGAAAGCGACGGCCAGCCCAATGCTCAGCAGATAATATAGTACGCCGCGGCTGACAACCTGATCGAGGAGCATCAACCGGAATCGCACGATGCCGACCGAATAGGCCAGCATGAACGCCAAACTGGCGAGAAACATGGGGACCGTTGCGCCACCAAGGGCAAACTTGACGGCATCGGTTCGCGACAAGTAGATGGCATAGCCAACAGGAACAACGGCAGACAGTCCGGCCCAGAGCATCCACTGCAGCTGGCTCCGCTCGATGGGAGTACGGGCAGCGGAATAACTGAAGGCCAACGCAATGATCGCAGCACCAAATAGTGCCGCTGCGACGATAAAATAGCCGCAAACCCCGGTGCGCAACAGCGCCAGCGCTTGGTGCAAAATTCCAATATGATCGCCTGCCGTGTCTCCGCGGCTCAGCCAGTTGGCGTAATTGACAATCAACAGCAGTCCCAAAACTGCCAACGCCGGCGGCAAATACAGGCCGCCAAGCGTGATTGTGGGCAGGCGAGACAAAGGAAGCCGGGGGCGAGGAAATGCCAGGAAAAAGTGCAGGGTTAGAGCCGGCAATACCACGGCACACGTGACGAACGGAATGAGTAACCATTGGCTGCCCGCGATAACCCACCAGTGGTGTCCTGCGGCAAAAGCCCCCATCGCAGCGGTCGACATGCCGAAAAACAGTCGCACTGGCTGGTCGTACGGGCGCCGCCAGAATGCAAGGGCGGCAATCGTCACTATACCGAGTTGCAAAATGAACCAGCAGAGCAACAATGCCAGTTCGCTCATCGGCAATGAGTGAATTGTCAGCCAGCTTGTCTCGTAGGTCTGTGTATCGGGTTTCCAGTATTCCACCTGCACCATCCGCGGTCCGTCTTCAATCTCGACCAGCTTGGGCAGATATGCTTCCAATTCCGAAGGGTCGGAGCCGGGGTGCAGGTGGGCATCGCGGCCGATTTCGGCGTTATACAATTCGACCGACTGTCGGCTGAAGTCGAGAAAGCTGAGGATCGGTTGGTCACCAACACGCACCAGAATATCGCCCTTCCGCGGATAGAGCCCCTGATGCTCCAGATTCGGAGTCGCTCGAATCTGAACGCCGGGAGGCGCAGAGGCCGCTTGAGGATCGTTGACCAGCAGGCAGCGAAGCCTGAGGTCGGGGCTGGTCGAAATGAAACTCAGCACCAGGACCGAATAGGCGATGATCAGCCCGCCAAGGGTCGTGAGTGCCCAGCGTCCTTTCGTTTCCACAAGTCGTTCCCCCTGGCCGGACACACGCAATTCAAAAGCCGACAGCCTACGGCACTTACGTGATCGGCGCCGACAACCGATCACCCAGAAAACGAGGTTTTCCTACACATTTGGTAACATTTCAGCGCCGAAAACGCAATGTTCGGCGCCGAAGAGAGACGAAATTTCACCGTCCACCCCTCATCATAAACGTCCTGAATTACCTGCAGTGTTGGCAAATCGCTGTATTCTGAGAATCTAGAGGTGTTCTCTGAAAGTTTTTGGGATGCGGCGATATGTGGCACAACGTTTGCGTTACTGTGAGCTGTTGTTGAAGCTATCAGACTCCTTTTGGCGGCGGTTGCCGCGCTGTAGCTGATAGAGCAACCAGTTAACAGACCAATGCAGGCCACTGCAGATTGAGTGGCCTGTCAGGATACCCAGCCTGCCCTCGGGAGGCTTGGCTAAGATGAGACGAGTGAGTGTGGAAGGTCCCCTGATTGCAGCCTGACCCATATTCTGCTAATCAGTTCCCAATCGCAAACAGTGTGATCTCACCCGTCTTTAGCCTGCTTTCCCCGAGGGCATTCTTATACTGCCTGAAACAACGCGATGGAGTCGCGTTGGGCATCCTCGCAAGATGCTTCGGGCCAATTGTGGCGACATTTGCAAGTTGAACGGAAGCACGCGACATTGATTTTCAGCGGTCGCTGCGCCACGGAGGGCCGATTTTTGAATCGGCGTATCGCCTGAATCAAAACAGCCCGGCGTCTCTGACGACCGGGCTGTTTTCGTGTCTCTTGTCGTCTTTTTTTCCGTCAGCCGCGATAGGTGGCAAACGAGTTCGAAGTTTCCCACAGAGAGACTTCGACAACGGGAAAACCCTGCTTGTGAGCGTAGTTGTGGATCAGCCGCGCGATGTTTTCGGCGGTCGGGTTCCCTGCAATGACATGAATCGGTTCGCCCAATTCCTTCATCATTGGCAATGCGGGATCATCCTGGCAGAGGATCATGCGATGATCGAGTTCCGACTCGATCCAGGTCCGCAGCGAATTCTTGATCTCCGCAAAATCGACCAGCATGTCGCCCGGCCCCAACTGCGCGCCTTCCATCACAATCACAGCCCGCCCGTTATGACCGTGCAAATGTCTGCATTTGCCGGCGTATTCAAGCAAACGGTGGCCGTAACAGAAGTCGATATGCTGTGTGACGCGAAACATGGACGGGAAGCCGATACGTATCGAGGAATCATCAATTGAGAATTCGGTTGGCCCGTTGTCAGGGGCAACCACCATCAACCAATAATACTCAAAGTGTCGGCTTTCAGCTATCCACCAGAAACAACTGTGGATTCCCTACTAATTAATGCAATTCGCTGACCGCTGAATGCTGACCGCTTCGTTGCCGGTCAGGTGCTCTCATCTTGCGACGAGTTTTCGGATTTGCCGTCTTCGTCATCCCCAAGACTCGCGCCGCAAAACCGACATTTGATTGCCTCGGCCACAATCGACTCGCCGCACTCCGGACAACGAATGCGGCCGTAGTGGTTGCTTCCGCCAGCCCCCCGTTTTCGGTTGACGAGAAACACAACGAGAATGACGACTGGAACTCCCACGAAGGCCGCACACAGCAACCCGATAATCAGAAGTTCAATCGGTCCCGGTGCAAATCCAAAAGCAAAAAGAGACACTACCCACCCCCACCGTAACGATGTTCGGCCACCAACCCTGAACACCAGACTACGCGCATTTTCAGGTATCAGTCAAGCGATGACGGGCAGGGCCGTGTTCCGCAGTCGCAGTCCATGTGCGACGGGAGTGTGTTTGTTGCGATTGGCAGCGGCCGACTATGTGCCGACCTTGCGGCCATAACGACTGACGAACCAGCCGAGAATGACAATAGTGAGGACAAGCCCCGCGTAGTCGGTCAGCGATGCGTCTTGCCAGAGTTCGAGGAAGTAAATCGTGGTTTCATTCATCAGGTTATTCATCATACACCCCCCAAGTGAGACCATGTCGTTGGATGTGAACTCCAGCAACGCGGTTCGACTCCGCAAAAAGCCACAAACGGCCAAGGACAGTCGGCTGCCCCAATTGTCCAACCGCCCCGTATCGGCTCGGTGGTGGTTGAGTTGGTCCAGGGCGTGCCAACTACGAACGCTGGTCGCCCTCAACCGTCCCTCGGGGCAAGGGAGATTTCAGTCCGGAAAATCTGTTAGAACCGAATGAATGCCGCTCCTCACTGGCGAGCGACATGCATTGAAATTCCACAGGGCTTCCTATCATCAAACATAGGTCACACTGCGCGGTGATGCGGGTAATTCCGCAAAAACTCTCGGAAAAATGCGTGTAGCCGTCATTAGTCCAGATATTCAGGAACCTGCTGCAGGACAAACTCAGCGGCTGCGCGCTGTCTCGCAATACGCAGCCGGCCGGCGTCGATTTGTGACAGCGAGACCGAATGATCGGCTGGCAGCAAATGACGTTTCACCTTGGCGGCAATCGTCTGACTGGAGTTCGTGCGCTGTGCAATACCGACGTAGATCAGGCCGTCCTGTCGCTTGGGGGCACCGGGACCAAGATGCCCGGTGACCGAGGCGGCAATGTCCGCTTCGGGGGTTCTCTCCAGAATGCGCTCGGCCATTTCGGCGGCCACCAAACGGCTGACCGGACCCGGTTTCTTGAGTACGGCAGCCGATATTCCCAGCCATTCTTGTTTGGTCCCCAAACGATAGACGACGGCGGAACCGCAATGAAACTCGGAGATGCCCGGGATCTTTGCCAAAACGGCTGAGATCAAACCGCCCGTGCAACTTTCCGCGAGAACAATTCGTAGTTGCCGTCGCTTGAGGACTTTCGCCAATCGGCGGGCGGCGGCATCGAGTTGTTGTGGGGTAGTCATGGGGCATCACCGGATGGTCGATAGAAACCGCTCGATCCCTTGGGCGACAGCCCGAGGGCTTTGAGGCGTGACTTTAACGATCTGAGCCTCAATAATTAAGAGGAGTGTCTTTGCCGTCAGTTTGTGGAACATCTGACATGAATTCTGAATCCGCCGATATTTCACAAATTGTGGCGGCGCTTCACCAGGTCGAAAACTGTGTGGCGTGGTTGAAGCCCTATGGGCAACTTTCGCTTGCGTCACAAGATGTTCCGACGGGTATTCTGCCAGGTTCGTTCGATCCTCTGCATGCGGGTCATCTGGCACTTCGAGAAGCTGCCGAAGCGGCGTTGGGCGGCCCGGTCGGTTTCGAGTTGACGCTCAAAAATGCAGACAAGCCAGCGTTAAGGACCGTTCGGAAAATTAGTGTCCGATTTGCGGCTTGATTGTGTAATTCCATTTTGGCAGGACGTCGGCGAAGTTGATCGTTGAGCGAATGGTGTCTTTCATGTCGTCGCTCGCATTTCTGCCGGTTTCATAAACTCGGCGGATGACGTTAACAGTTGTTCGCAATCCGGTCGAAGTCGATGCGCGCCGCATTAAATCCACCACCGTTTTAAGAGTATCGAACAGC
>Ga0114996_10000332_pt1 | contig 65866 bp, 56 predicted proteins | sample ArcticOcean_MG_C_4_FD_87039 | JGI IMG/M metagenome (GOLD analysis project Ga0114996, IMG submission 87039) | Marine microbial communities from western Arctic Ocean - ArcticOcean_MG_CB4_134 | ecosystem: Environmental > Aquatic > Marine > Oceanic | place: Arctic Ocean: Canada Basin | collected...
AAGGTGTGACGCCACAAGCTTACGGGACCCGCCGTGCTTCCGCCGGGGGCGTCGTGGCCCACACCAGCCACCCTTGCGGACGGCTGGGCAAGTGTATTGCTGTATCAGTTAACCCATATACTGATACACTGGGACTTCATGACAACTTCGATCTCGACCCGCGGGGCCTGAGCGTGTTCAGCGGAATCGATCCCCGGAGTCCCACTCCACTATACGAGCAGATCGCAGCCCGCATCCGCTTGGCTGTGGCTTCCGGAGATCTCCGACCGGCCGACGCGCTCCCCTCGGTGCGCGTGCTCGCGCGCGAGCTGCGAGTCAACCCGGCCACCGTCGTGCAGGCGTATCGGGACCTCGCGGTCGACGGCTTCGTCGAGATGCGCCATGGGCAGGGCACCTTCGTCCAGGAGGTGCCGACTTTTCGCCGCGCAGAGGAGCGAGCCGCGCAAGCGCAGAAGCTGGTCCAAAAGCTCATCGAGGACGGAGCTCGAATCGGACTCGTGGCCGACGAGCTCGCACGCGCGTTCCACACAGAGGTAGGAGTGGAGATCAGTGAGTAACGCCATAGAGCTGACGAACGTCGGGTGGAAGGCCGGAAAGGCCTTCGAGCTTAGGGACGTCACGATCCGCGTTCCGAACGGCTCCATCTACGGATTCCTCGGACCGAACGGCTCCGGAAAGACCACGACCATCCGCATGTTCATGGGTATGTTGGAACCCGATCACGGCGAAGTGCGAGTGCTGGGGCGTCGCGTACCGCAGGAGATGCCACGGATCCTGGCGCAGGTCGGCTTCGTCCCGGAGCGCCCGCATCTCTATCCCGCTCTCACGGTGGGAGAGACGATCCGATATCACTCGTCGTTCTACGACCGGTGGGACCAGACCTGGGCCGAGGAGCTCACGGCCCGCCTCAGGCTCGATTCCGAACGCAGGGTCTCCCGCATGTCCAAAGGGGAGACCGGCAAGCTGCTTCTCCTCTTGGCCCTCTCGCAGCGTCCGAGTCTGCTCGTCCTCGACGAGCCCACGGACGGCCTGGATCCGGTGGTGCGCCGCGACGTGCTGACGGCGGTGCTCGACTACGTTGCGGAGTCGAGCGCCACGGTCTTTATCTCCAGCCACCTCGTTCATGAGCTCGAGCGCATCTGCGACTGGGTGGGAGTGCTGGACGATGGACAGGTCGTGGCCGAGCTACCCATGCAGAGCTTCAAGAACGGCATCAAGCGTATCCACGTGTCCGGTGCCCCCGACGCCCCGGGGGACACACCCTTCGTGATCCTGAACCGCTCCGAGGGAGACGCCTTCTCGGCGGTCGAGACGTGGGTCGTCCGCGGATGGCAGGACCCCATGCGTCAGTACTTCGAGGGCATCGGCGCGACCGTGCGTGGAGTCGTCGATCTGGACCTGGAGGAAGGCTTCGTGGAGCTCCTCCGTTCTTCGAGGCCCAACAACCATCACCGGGGCTGAGCCCATGTACGATCCGATGCTTTACGTCCACTGGAAGCAGGCAAAGCTCGCGATGATCCCCTTCGTCGTGGCCGCGTTCGGGCTTCCGCTCCTCGCCATCCAGGGCCTCGGGCCGGAGCCCCAAGGGCTCAACCTCGACGAGACCCTGATCTGGCTACCGCTCTTCCCTGCCCTCGCTGGGGCGATTGGAGTCGTGCTGGCGCTGACGGCGTGGAACTGGGACCACCAGCAGGGTCATGTGTACGCGCTTACCCTGCCGATGGCACGCTGGGAGTACGCGATGCACAAGATGGGGGCGGGCGTGGTGCTGGGCCTCGTGCCGGTGATGGCCTTCTGGATCGGAGCGCATCTGGCCTCGGCTTCACTCACCCTTCCGGTGGGTCTGAACGCCTATCCGAATCAACTCACTCTCCGGTTCCTTTTCGCCGTCCTCCTCTCGTACGCCCTGCTGTTCGCGATGGCTGCAGGAACGGTGAAGACGACGATCTGGAGCGTGACCGGCGTGATCGCGTTCTTCATCGCGGGCAGCGTGCTCAACGACTTCCTGGCACTCTTCTTCCCCTACTTCCAGGAGGCCGACATCGTCGCGGTGGTCGGCGAGTGGCTGTTCACAGCGAGAGGGCCGTTCGGCGTCTTCACAGGCAACTGGGCGTTGATCGATGTCTAGGCCGCGAGGAGTGCCAACGACCCGGTGGGTGCTGCTCGGTCTCGTCGCCCTCGCTTGCCCCGTGGGAGCATCCGGTCAGTTCACGGATGGGCAGCTTCGTGAACGGCTCGACTCCCTAAGGCCGGTTTTGGAGCAGGCGTCGATCGCAGCCGAGTTGGAGAGAGCCGCGGCGGCGGAGGCCATGCGGATCGAGGCACGAGAAGAAGTCGAGCAGACGCAGGTGCCGCTCGAGAGACTCCGGATCGGGCCGTTGCATGTACTGGCCTTCGCCGACCAAGTCGACCTCGCCCGAGACATCTTCGAGGAGGTCTGGGAGCAGACCTACTCCAACATCGCGGGCAGCCCGTCCGTGGCCCGCACGGTCATCGCATTCCAGTGGCGCACCCCTCAGCGGACCGTCTCAGAGGAGGAGGACAGCGCATCGGTCGTCCATGGTCTCAGCCTGAACAGGGTCTGGACGCCAACCCGAGCAAGGGTGGAGGTGCGAGTTCGGAACGCAATCGCGAGCGTACTCTCCGAGGACCTCCCGCCCGAGTCGCCACTGCGGCTTTGGGTCACCGAACTGCGCCCCGGGAGCTTGCCGGGCTACACCGAACGGCCGCGCGGAACGTTGTCGAGCTACGTGGACACCGAAGGTGCGTACAGGCAGCTCGTCGTGACCCAGTCCGGGTCCACCCGGGCCTGCATGGACGGAGACCTGGCCGCGTGCAGCGCAGCTCTGAGATTGCGGCTGGACGACCCCCGCGTGTCTGACTGGCTTTCCCTCGAGGAGCGGCAGGCGATGATCCAAAGCGGCATCGGCGCTGACGGGGCGTTCATGCACCCCGACTTCCCGCTCGTCCGCGCATGTGTCGAGGAAGACGATGAGGAGTCATGCAACCGTGCGCTTCGGGAGGTGGTCGTCTGGACGCCGGCCCGCCCGCTCGGCGGGCCGGCGTCCACGGACCTGTTCTGGTACGCGGTGCGTGTCGGAGGAGTCGGAGCATGGGAACGCGTGCTCGAAATGCAGGAGTCGAGCCCCCTCGACGCGCTCACGCACATCGCGGGAGTCGGCGCCGATGAGCTGATCGGCGGCTGGCGCGCATGGGTCATCGAGAGCCGGCCGGATGTACACGCCGGTCTAGGAACCACGCGCTGGGCGACGCTGTTCTGGGTCCTGGTCCTGGGAGCCTTGGCTATGAGGAGCACGAGATGGCGCTTGGGATGAAGCAGTGGCTCGCGATCGTGGGAGGGGCAAGCGCCCTGATCGCGATCACGGCGCTCCCGCCGCAGACCCTCGAGGGGAATCCGAATCCCGTTGCCCCGGCGCTGGCCCGCTACCGGTCGGTTGCCCGAGAGGTGAACAGCGTGCGCCGAGGACTGGAGGCCCGTAGACGGGTAGACTCACTGTCTTCCATCGTTGCGCGCGACGCAGTGGACGGCCTCGCGCTCGGACTGCCGGAGCGCAACGAGGTGACGGAAGAGGGTCTCGAGGAATGGAAGGAAAGTCTCGGGGAGCAGCTAGATACGCTCTCGCGACGCGCTGACGAAACCGTGATCGGGTTCTATTTCCAGTCACTTGCCCAGGGTACGGAGGACGGCATACGCTGGCCAGCTCTGCGCGCGACCTTCGCGGGGACACACGAAGGCACTGACTACTGTCTTCACGTCGTACCCGACCGGGACGTCTTCGACGCCGACCTACGGGGGGCAGCCGAGTCAGGGCTCAGGGAGTGTCGGCTCTACGCGAAGTACGGCATGCCGGGCGCACTCGTGCAGGAGTGGCTCCGGGCAGGCAACGCGGCAGTCGCGACCCGGTCGTACCGAGACCCCGACCTCGACCTCGTTGTGATTGCCCCGACGGCAAGTGGCGAGAGCCGGTACGGCCAGTACCGGCTGTTCCCCTTCGACGCGCCCGTGTTCGGCATGAACCGGTACCTCGGGATAGCCTACGGAAGGGCCCCCATCGACGTGATACGCTGCGTCGCCGGTGACGCGGAAGCGTGCGCGGGTGCCTTCACGTGGTACGGAGCCGATCGAGCGGCCCGGTCGTCCGCGACTGCGGACGAGCTCGTCATCACCGCCGAAGAGGAGCTCCTGGACTGGGGCTCAGGCTTCGTGTATGTGGGCGAATACCTTCTGGCGGATCTGGAGCTGGACTTCGGCGAGGACGCGTTCGCCCGTTTCTGGACGTCAGAGGAGCCCGTCCCCGAAGCGTTCGAGGCCGCGTTCGGCGTCGGCATCGGAGATTGGATGCTGGGCTGGGTCGAGGCCGAGATCGGGCTCGATGACGCCGGGCCGGAACTTCCCTCGGGAACATACCTCCCGACGCTGCTGACGTTCATGGCGCTGGCTGCGGGCGCCAGCCTCGCGCAGTCGCGCAGGAGGGTAGCCTAAGGAATACCGAAGAATACCGATCAAGCGGGTTGCTGGCGTCAGGCGGGCCCGCTACCCAGATGCTCGGCTGCCTTGGAGAGCGTTCGCGCCAACTCCTCCATCGCCAGGGCCGGGTCGAGACGCGCCCGGGCGGTGAACGTGTCGCGCAGCTCTTCCAGATGCGACACGCACGCCCTCAGCTCCCCCGCTGCCTCTTCGCGCGCGCTGTTGAGCTCCTGTAGCCTCGCCGCATGCCGCTCGAGCGAGGCTCCGGCGAGCTCGGCGTCAGGACCGGGTCCGTCTGCTCGCTGCCGCTCACTTCGCGCCGTGGATTCGGCGATACGCTCCTCGAGGGTCCCCACCTTTCGCGCGAGGTGCTTCACCCGGCCGGCGAGCCCCTCGACGGTCTCACGGAGCATCGGAAAGCGCTTCTGAACTTGGTGCGGCAGCTGCGCAAAGGACCTGATGATCGTAGCCCTGTCCGCCGTGCACGCCCGGACGAGGCTTCCGAAACGACCGAAGCCCTCGTCGTGCGGGCCCACCTTATGGGTCTCGCCAGTGATGACCTGCTCCGCGGTCGTCTGCTCAGTAGATCTGAACAGGTCGAACCACTCGTAGCCAGCGTTCCAGAGGCGAGCCGCACGAGCCGCCAGGTACACCCCGGCCCCTACCGCCACCCAGGCCGAAAGGCCACCGATCCCCAAAACCAGATCCGCGATGATCAGAATGGCGAGCCCCACTCCGACTGCGCCGGCGCCCCGACGAAACGAACGCACTGGAGCGCCGCCCCGGCCAGCCATCTCGCTGCCCGCACCGGCGTCTCCAGTGAGCGGGCGAGCACGTCCCTGGGCGGAACCCGGAGCACCGATCCCAGTCGAATCCGTCCGCAGCGGCGCCGTGCCCTCCAGGGCGAGGACCATCTCGGCCAGGCTGTCCCAACGGTTCCCCGGATCCTTGGCCAGGCACCGGTCCACCACCCGTGCGAGTCGCTCCGGGCACTCCGACCGCAACGTCCAGAGAAGCGGAGCCCGTTCGGTGAGATGCTTCGCGATGAGCGCCTGGACGCTCCGGGCCGCGAAGGGTGGCTCTCCCGTAACCATCTCAAAGGCCACGACGCCGAGACTATATATGTCCGAGCGGTGGTCGTGGGCGTCCCCACTAGCCTGCTCGGGGCTCATGTAGCGGGGTGTGCCCACGAAGACGCCCGACCCAGTGAAGGCGCTCGCCCCCTCTCCGAGAGCTTTGGCGATTCCGAAGTCCGCGATCAGCACGCGTCCCTCCTCACCCTCCAGGAGGATGTTGTCGGGCTTGACGTCTCTGTGGACGGTGCCCGACCGATGTGCGACCTCGAGCGCATTGGCCGCCTCGATCAGAATCCGACGAGCCTCGGGCAGGGGCAGGGGACCCCCACGAACAATGCGCTCCGCGAGAGACTCACCCTCGATGAGCGGCATCACGAAGTAGGCCACCCCGTCCCTTTCCCCGACCGTGTAGATCTCCATCACATTCGGATGCCGCAGCCCAGCAACCGCCCTGGCTTCGCGCTGAAAGCGAGCGAGGAGTTGCGTCGAGACGGGGAGATCCGGCCGCACGACCTTGATGGCCACCCGCCGATAGAGCCTAGCGTCGTGCGCCTCGAACACTTCGGCGAAGCCGCCCTTTCCGATGAGGCGCCCGATGCGGTAATCGTCCCCCACCGCCTCCTGGAGCCGTCGCCGTGAGCTCTCTTCATCGGACCCGGGCGGAGCGTCCCCCGCGCGTGACGGCTCAGTACGCGCCCCGCAGGAAGGGCAGAAACTGTGCGCGTCGTCGAGTAGGAACCCGCACGACGAACAAGTCCGCTCTGGCATCGCTACTTCGGACCCGCCGCCCTCGCCGCATCCGTCGCAACAGAGCGTGCCTGCCAGTCCACCGAGGCGACCGTCGCGAGATTCATCACGTCCTGCACCGAGCCGCCCCGCTGGAGAACGTGCACCGGCTTAGCCATCCCCAGTAGCACGGGGCCGATGACGTCCGCGCCGCCGAGCTTGTCCAGGAGCTTGTAGGCCACGTTGGCCGCGGACAGCCGTGAGAAGACGAGTACGTTCGCCGGCCCCTTCAGGTGCGTGAACGGATAGACGTGTCGCAGCTTGATCGCATCCACCGCGGTGTCGGCCTGCATCTCCCCGTCGATCTCCAGGCTCGGATCCATCACCCGCACCAGCCTCACGGCCTCGGCGACACGATCCGACTCTTCGTGCTTGCTCGATCCGAAATTCGAGAAGCTGACCATCGCGACGCGCGGGACGATCCCCAGCTCTCTGACGAAGTCGGCTGCCTGAGTGGCGATCTCGGCGAGCGCCTGGGCGTCGGGATCAATATTCACCGTCGTATCCGCGAAGAACATCAGCTCTCGGTTCGGGAACGCGAGCATGTAGAGGCCTGCCACGCGGCCGTTCCCGATCGAGCCGACGACCTCCAGGCACGGCCGCAGAATGTCAGGATAGTTCGACTCGACGCCCGCCACGAGCGCATCGACCTCACCTGCCTCGAGGAGGCTGGCCGCGAAGTAGATCGGCTTGAAAAGATTCCACTCGGCCGCGGCGAGCGTGAGGCCTTTTCGTCCTCGCTTCCTGAACAGCTCAGCCGCGAACCCCTCGCGCTTCTGCTCATGGTCGGCCGCATACACGACCTCCACGCCCGCGAGGTCGACCCCGAGCCGTTCGACGATATCCTCCAGACGGTCGGGACGAGCCACGAGCACCGGGTGGCAGATGCCCTCTTCGGCAAGCTGCACGGCGGCGCGAATCACGGTCTCGTTGTGTCCCTCGGAGAACACCACGCGGGCCGACCGGCGACGGGCCCGGTCAATCATCCAACGCATGACCTCGCGGCCGGGGCCCAAGCTCGCCCGTAGGCGGTCCTCGTATTCCTGCAGGTCGACCTCAACCCTGGCCACGCCGGAGTCCATGGCCGCCTTCGCCACGGCCGGAGCGACGTGGAAGAGCACCCGACTGTCGAACGGCTTGGGAATGAGATAGTCGCGACCGAAGCTGAACTCGGAGCCGTCGTACGCGCCTCTGACGCTCGCCGGAACCTCTTCGCGCGCCAGATCGGCCAGGGCGCGCGTCGCTGCGAGCATCATCTCCTCGTTTATGCCACGGGCGCGCACGTCGAGCGCGCCTCTGAAGATGAACGGGAAGCCGAGCACGTTGTTTACCTGATTCGCGTAGTCTGACCGCCCGGTGGCCATGATCGCGTCGCTCCGAACCTCGGCCACTTCCTCTGGAGAGATCTCGGGGTCGGGGTTCGCGAGCGCGAAGATGATCGGGTCCTTCGCCATCGAGACCACCATGTCCTTCGTGACCAAGTCCCGTGCCGAGAGCCCAATGAAGACATCGGCGCCCTCGAACGCGTCGGCGAGCGTGCGCTTCTCAGTCTTCACGGCGAAAGGAGCCTTGTACTCGTTCATCCCCTCCTCTCGCCCCTCGTAGATGACCCCCTTGGAGTCTACCATGAGGATGTGCTCCGGGGGCACGCCCAGCCGGCAGACGTGCGCAGCGGTGGAGAGCGCCGACGCGCCGGCCCCGCTGAACACGACTCGCACCTTCTTGATGTCCTTCCCGATGACGTCCAGCGCATTCGCGAGCGCGGCACCCGCGATGATCGCCGTGCCGTGCTGGTCGTCGTGGAAGACCGGAATGTCGAGCGACTCCTGGAGCCTCCGCTCGATCACGAAACACGCGGGCGCCGAGATGTCCTCCAGGTTGATGCCGCCTACAGTCGGCTCGAGGAGCTCGCAGAAGCGGATGACCTCTTCCGGATCCTCCGACGCGACCTCGATGTCGAAGACGTCGATTCCGGCGAATCGCTTGAAGAGGACTGCTTTGCCCTCCATGACCGGCTTCGCAGCGAGCGGACCGATGTTGCCGAGGCCCAGCACCGCGGTGCCGTTCGAGACCACCGCGACCAGGTTGCCACGCGCCGTGTACTTGAAGACGTCGTCGGGGTTCTTATAGATGTCTAAGCAGGGCTCCGCCACGCCGGGAGAGTAGGCGAGCGAGAGATCGCGCTGGGTGGCGACCGACTTGGTGGGGACGACTTCGATCTTGCCCGGACGGCCCTGCATGTGGTAGTCGAGGGCTTCCTGGCGGCGGTCGGCCATATGTGAGGTTGCTCCGGGGTCTCAGGCAGAGCGATGATCCTAGAGATCCTCGCGAGGGCGTGTCAAAAATGGCATCGCCGAAGGGACCCGACCATTGCCTCCAGAGCGCCGCAGCGTCGTCATCACGGGAATCGGGCCCGTGACGGCCGCCGGCATCGGCGTCGAGGCTCTCCAGGCCGGCTTGAGATCGTGCCGGTCTCCGGTCGCGTCCGTTACGCGTTTCGACTCCGCTCCGTTTCGTAGTCACATGGCGGCCGAGATCCCAGACTTCGATCCCGAGGCGTACATGGACGCGAGACAGGCGCGTCGACTCGATCGCTTCGTCCAGTTCGCCCTCGCCAGCACCCGGCTGGCTATCGAGGACGCCGTGCTGGATACCGAGAACCTGGATCCCACGCGCACCGCAGTGGAGATGGGCTCAGCGATGGGAGGGATCGCGCACGCGGAAGCGCAGCTCCGGGACTACATCGAAAAAGGTGCGCGCAGTATCGATCCCCGCCTCGCCACGACGACCTTCGCGGGCGCGGCGAGCTGTCACGTGGCGATCCAGTACGGCTTCACGGGTCCCAACACCACGAACGCCATGAGCTGCGCCGCGGGCACGATCGCGTTAGGTGAGGCGACGCGGATCATTCGGGACGGATCGGCCGACGTCGCCATCGCTGGAGGCGTCGATGCTCCCCTCGCTCCCGTCTGCTACGGAGCGTTCTCCTCGATCCGAGCCATGAGCACGCGGAACGACGCGCCGGCCGAATCATGCCGCCCGTTCGACAAGGACCGTGATGGCTTCGTCATGGGCGAGGGCGCGTGCGTCATGGTGCTGGAGGCCGCCGAGCACGCCCTGATGCGCGGCGCAAAGGTCTACGCGGAGATCAGGGGATACGGCATCAACAATGACGCCTACCATATGGCGGCTCCGCGCCCCGACGGATCCCGTGCCGCCGCATGCATCCTCGGGGCCATCGAGTCGGCCGGTCTCACGCCGACCGATATAGATCACATAGGTGCCCACGCATCCAGCACGCTGCTTAACGATCCCGCGGAGACCACCGCAATCCGGGCCGCGTTGGGTGACCACGCCGACAGGGTGCCCGTGACCGGCACGAAGCCGTATCACGGCCACGCACTGGGTGCCTCGGGCGCGATGGAGGCCGCAATCGCGTGTCTGACCATACGCGAAGGCTGGATTCCACCCATCCTCAACCTGAAAGAGTCCGGAGTGGGTTGCGATCTCGACTGCGTGACCGGCTCCGGCCGGGACGGCACGTACCGCGCGGTCCTCTCGAACTCGTTCGGCTTCGGGGGCATCAATGCGGTGCTCCTGCTCACGGCCCCTTCCGAGCTCCACTGACGACCCGTCGTGATGACCGATCTGCCTCCCGAGCTTCTGATCTTGGCGCCTTTGGCCCTAGCGGCCGGCATCGACCTTTACCTGACCCTCCTGTTCTTGGGGGCCGCCCCCACGACTCCTTGGTGGGACCACCCGCTCCCGGGCGCCCTAGGTGACCTGGACTCCCTCGGCGTCTTCATCACAGTCGGGGCCTTCTATATCCTGGAGTTCGCTGCGGAGCGCTTCGAGCCCGCGGCACTCGTGTGGAACGCGTTCCACGCCGTCATCCGCCCGGTCTCCGGAGGCCTGCTCGCACTGCTTCTCCTCGAGGGGCAGGGCCTCGCGATCCTGCTCCCCGGTGTCGCCCTGGCCGCGGCACTCGCTTCAGTGGCGCACGCCGTCCGTTCGGGCGGGGCGATCCTCCGCTGGCTGAGTCCGGCGACGAGCCCCCACGTGCTCCTTCTGTCGCTCCTCGAGGATGCGGTCGTCCTAGCGATTGTCGTGCTCACGCTGGACCTCCCGAACTGGGCCGCGGGGGTCTCCGTCGCTCTCCTCCTGGTCTCCGCTCCGACCACCCCATCGCACGTGAGGGCTTTCGCGTTCGCCGTCCGACTCGCGGCGGACCGGGCCTTCCAGACCCTCGCCCAGCGGCGATGGCTCGGCCAAGACGAGCTCCCCGCCTGGGTTCGGCGATCGTTGGCGGGAGACGTGCTCGCGCCCGGCGGAGGTCTTCGGGGAAGCCCGGCTGGCGCCCACCGGCTGCCCGGGGCACGTCGCTTCTCGACAGGTTGGGTCGTCGTGCGGGGCGGCTCGCCGATCTTCGTCTACCGGAAGCGGCCCGGCCGGCCGTCCGTCATCGACCTCGGTGAGCTCGTCAGCGAGCGCGTCTCCGACACCGGCTTCTTCCGGCGCGTGGACCTGACCTCCAAAGGCGGACCAGGTGTGTGCATTTTCTTCAGCGTGAACGGTCCGAGCGAGGAGATCCTGAGGGCCGAATTCCTATTCCGTGAGCAGGAACGGCGACGCACCGCCCGAATCCGATAGGGTGTCATCGACTAGGAATCGTTTGTTTGCGCCGAGTGTTTCCGACTTGGAGAAAAAACCTTTGACCCCGGAAACGCCCCGTTATAGTTTCAGTCTCACCCCTAAGATTTCTTAAACTGGCCCCATAGGTAGTCCGATAACACGAAGGCCCGCAGGCCTTTGGAGCGGAAACCTCGCTGAGCCAGCCCCCGTCGACCCGCAGACAAGGCACGGAAATACGGATGTTTTCCACTTCCCGTGGCTTAGACTCATTTGACCAGTACCTGCAGGACGTCGAGAAATACCCGCTCATTCAAGACCCTCACGAAGAGCGCGAGCTAGCCCGACGCGCACGCGTAGGAGACAAGGAAGCCGCTGAGCGGTTGGTCACGGCCAACCTGCGCTTCGTCATCTCCTACGTGAAAAAGTATCAGGGTCGGGGCCTCGGTCTGGCGGAGCTGGTCTGCATCGGTAACGAGGGCCTGTTGAAGGCCGTCAAGAAATTCGATCCGGACAAGGGCGTGAAGTTCATCTCCTACGCCGTCTGGTGGATCAGGCAGACCGTCCTGCAGGCTCTCGCGGAGCAGACCCGCTCGGTTCGTATTCCGCTCAATCAGAACTCGAACCTCGCGCGGCTCGCCCGCACCGACACACAGCTCACCCAGTCCCTAGGGCGCTCTCCGACAGACCTGGAGATCGCCAAGGATATGGAAGAGCCCGTCGACACCATCCGGGCCCTGCGCCGGGTGGCGGCCTCCGAGCTCAGCCTCGACGCCCCCATCGACCGGGGCGACCGAGACAGCGCGAGCTTCGGAGAGCGCTTCGCCGGAGTTGCGGCGGCCGACATCGAGCAAGACGTCGAGGCGATCGCTCGCCGAGACTTCTTGGAGTCGATGTTCGAGTCCTACCTGACCGAGCGGGAGCGGAAGATCCTCTACCTCTACTATGGACTCGACGACGGAGAGGAGCGGACCCTCGAGGAGATCGGCTCACTGCTCGGAGTAACTCGCGAGCGCATCCGACAGATTCGTAACCGGGCCTTCGAGAAGCTCCGTGAGAGCCCGCACGGTGAATCCCTCTCAGGGTTCTGGAACGCACACTAGGCGACCAGAGACGTTCGTCTTTTCAGGGCCCCGTCCTCAGGGACGGGGCCCTTCGTCTTTTCGGAACCGCCCAATCCGGTGGCTGTACCACCCCTGCACCCCACCGGAGTCGTATTGAAGCCCATCCCCATCTGGTCGAGCGCCTTGCTCTTGGCGGCGCTCCTCTCGACCGATTCGCCGCAGGTGGCAGCACAGTCTCCAGCAGCCTGGAACGACGCCCGAACGCTGGACCTCGTCGCCCGCGCCAGAGAGCTGCGTCAGTCCACACTGGTCGACTCCGCTTTTCAGTCGTATCAGGCGCGGGCGCAGGGCTACGTGTATTTCTTCTTCGAGCGCCCCGACACAGAGGAGCGCACGCTCGTGAAGGCCGACCAGGTTGCGCTCGATCTCTTCTGGCGCGCACCCAACGAGACGAGGCAGGAAATCGTCGGTCAGCGCGATCAGAAGGTGCTCCCAACCGACATTCGCTACCACATCGACCACCTGACCGTCGTGCAGGACGACTTCGGCGACTTCATCCGCGTGGGAGGCGGCGACGAGGTCGAAGCCGTGCTCCACCCCGTCGGGCCCGGCTCGGAATCCGTGTACGACTTCTGGCTCGCGGACTCTCTCACCGTCAGTTACGCCAGCGGGTCCGAGCAGGTGCGTGTCTACGAGGTCCGTGTACGGCCACGCGACCTGGGCAGCCCCGGCTTCGTCGGAGCCGTCTACCTCGACCGCGCCACGGCGGCCATCGTTCGCATGCGCTTCTCGTTCACGTCTGACTCCTACATCGATCCCTACGTGGATCGCATCAACATCGCTCTCGACAACTCGCTGTGGATGGGCCGGTACTGGCTCCCGTACCGGCAGGAGGTCGAGATTCGGCGCGAGATCCCCATCCTCGATTTGATGATCGGGAGCGTGATCCAAGGTCGCTTCGACGTGCGGGGCTATGACTTCAACGTCGAGCTCGCTGACGATCACTTCCGGGGACGCAGGATCACGACCGTCTCTGAGGCACAGCGCGCCGCGTTCCCGTTCACGCGGGGCCTGTTCGACGACCTCGATGAGCAGGGGATCGATACGTCACCCTCGTTGGAGGCGGTCGAGGAGGAGGTGCAGGGCATTGTGCAGGACAGGGCTCTCAGCGGGCTGGACCCGCTCAGGCTCTACTTCTCCAGCATCTCCGATGCGGCCAGATACAACCGCGCCGAGGGTCTTCGCCTCGGGGCCGGAGTCACGTTCCGGCCTCGCGGCGACCTGACTTTACGCCCTTCCGGCGGATATGCGTTCGGCCGCGAGCGCTTCTCCGGCTCCCTCGCGACGTCGCTAGATCTCGGCCGCCTAGAGCCGACCCTCGAGCTCTACTGGGATGGACTGGGTGACATCGGCGGACGCCCCGGCGCGTCCACACTCGTCAATACCATATCCGCTGTCTCCGGCAAACAAGATTTCACTGACCCGTTCTTCCGACGCGGAGCTGCGCTCACCCTTCGCGGCGACCGCGCCGGAGGTCTGGCGGTCGGGGTACGCTGGGAGGAGCACCACTCCGCGCGCGATGTCGTCTCCGACGATCCGGCGGACACCGAGTTCCGGCCTGTTCGAAGCATCGATGAGGGCGCGCTGGCCGCCCTGACCGTCTTGGCACCGATCAGCCTGCCGGCAGGTGGCGAACTCAATCTCACCGGCGAGCTAGGACGCCTCGAGAGCCGGACCTTCGGCTCAGTCGACGGCGAGGCGCGCTGGATGGCACGGGATCTCGAGCGCAGGTGGTCTGCGGAGATTTCGCTCGGTGGCGGCGCCGTCACCGATGAGGCCCCCGCGCAGTCGCTCTACCTGCTGGGAGGCCGTTGGACGCTTCTCGGTCAGGACTACCGGTCGTTCGTGGGTGACCGCTACTGGCTGCTTCGGAGCGAGGTGACCATTCCCATCGTGGCTCCCTACGTCGGTGTCCGCCTCCTGGGAGGGGTCGGCGCGACCTACTTGGGCGACCGCGCGCTGCCCATCGACTGGGTTGGCCTGGATTCTGACGGACTCAGAGGATCTCTCGGCGCTGGGCTCTCCATTGGCTGGGACGCGGCCCACATCGATCTCGGGCACGGGGTGCGCGGGGGGGGATGGGAGGCACTGTTTTCGGTGGCGGAGCAGTTCAGGGGGTGGCTGTAAACGCGAGAGGCCCGGGAGCGTGAGCCCCCGAGCCTCTCAGAACAGTGGTGGAACCACGCCTACGCGGCCTCCTCCAACTCCTCGTTCGCCGATTGGTCCTTCGCGTTGAGCCGCAGGACTTCCTGTACGTGGATCTCAGCCGTGGGGATCACGACCCCGTCACGCTCATACGAGTCGTACTCGAGCCGCCCTTCGATATAGATGCGGTCGCCGGTCCGGATGTAGTCCTCGGCGAATTGCGCCTGCTTGCTCCACAGTGTGAGGCGGTGCCAATCGGTACGCGGCTCCTCATCCGAGCCGCTCTGGATGCGACGGTTCGTCGCGATGGAGAAGTGCGCGACCTTCGTCCCGCTCTTGGTCTCCTGGATGTCCGGATCACGCCCGACATTCCCGACCAGGGTGATCTTGTTTACGGACCGACTCATGGTGCTCCCTCCGATGGGGGTTTCGACCTGCCCGAGCCAGCGCCAGGCGGCTCGCGCGTTTCACGACATCGGAGGATGGCTAGCTGGGTGGGGCGCTTCGATGGCTGAAACGGTCTGCTTGGTGCAGACGGGGATAGCGCCCCGCCTCGGCTGCCTATTTGATGGCACGATGCGGTGGGCCTTGTCCGCCGCCCGGAACGACGCATAAGCATCAGTATCAAACCGACTATTATTCTGCTTCTCACTTCGCGACTCTGCCATCGGCTCTGAAACGTGCTGCTAATGCCTCTGAGGAGAGCAAAAGGGCTTCTTGGGCGGCGCGTAGACGTCCTCAGGGAAACCCTCGACCAGCGACTATCCCCGTCGCATCGATCCATCGCCCTCAGTCTCGATGAAGTGAAGGCCTTCGATCAGTGTGTCGAGTGGCTCGAGGACTACATTGCTCAGCCCGACGCGCGGATCGGCAGAGAGGGCGCGATCTGCCCGTTTGTCCGTCCTTTTACTTCAGGATTGCATCACGTTCCGGATCTACCCGAAGGTCACGAAGCCTAGTGTAGGTGAGATTCGAAGGATCCTTACTCACGACGGCCTTGCACACATAGGCCGCATTGTTCCGGACCAGCCCAACTCGGATCTGACAACGCTGGTAGTCATGTTCCCGAGCATGGACGTCGCTCACGCCGACAGACTACAGACCGCTTGGAATGGTTGTTTAGAATACCTCAACGGTCGTGGCCTAATGCTGAGCCCGTTCTTCCAGGGCAGCAAACAGCCGGCTCAGTACAATCCCGACTTTCATCCCTTCCAGGCCCCTTTCCCCATCTGTGCCTTTCGTCCTATGACCCTCCGCGACATCGTGTTCATCATGAATCAGGACGGATTCCGCGAGTACCACCGGCGCTTTGGCGCCAAGTACGAGGCTGGGGCCTTCGCGGCGTCGACCGGCCTTCCTCAGCTATATCAACGGGCGGCAGAGAAATTCGCCTAGGTCTCGCGGCGATTTACTCCCGCGCGGCGGGCTGATCGCCCTCGCGGGACAGACGCGCTTTTGGAAATGACTCGCCGAACCGCATGGTAGCACTTCAGTCCCCAGGAAAACGCCACGGGCAGCGGTCGCCGAGTGGGAACGCCAAACCAGTAGGGCTGGCGTTCGTCCACGAAGAAACGAGCGGCCCATGAGTCGGTGCTGACTCCTGCGTTGGCGTCACTCAAGTGAGGGTCTTCGATGAACGCTCGGATCGTCTCCAGTGCGACGATCGTGCCGGGTGAGTACCGCGCGAACGCATCATCGTAGGCCATCTTGAAGGCGGACAGGGTAGCGCCCGACGTGTGGGAAAGACTGCCCCCTATCAATCGGTCGTTGAGGCGGAGCTCGACGTAAAAGAGGCCAGCGTTGTTGTTGAACTCGCGAGCGACTCGATGGAGGAACTCAACGTCCCTCTCTTCGCAAGCCATAGCCGTTCCCTCCGAGCCCTTCCAGCCAGAAAGTTCAAGCGCGAGAAAGTCCCCAAGAACTGCAGCGACATCGTTATATTGCCGGCGCACCCGAAGCTCGACCTTACCGAGCTCGCCCAGCTGCCTGAGCCTTCGGCGATGGCCGCGCCAGGCGTCAGAACCGAAGCGCTGGATGAACTCCTCGAACGAGAGCGGCTTCAGCAGCCAGGCTCTCTCGCGTCCCCTACGGCAGCTTATCGCGCGGCTGGTGGCCGCGCCTTGGGCGAGCAACAACTCCAGCCCTTCGGATTCGGGTTCGACCACCACATCAGCGAATCGCCATGGCTGGGTCGGCTCTTGGAGTACTCGAAACAGCACGCTCCACGCCGCCTCGACAAAGGCAGGGTCAACTAGCGGGCTGGAATCGTAGGAGTATCGGTTGGTCAGGCCTGTAAGGTGTATGAACGGACGCCTGATGCTCGGCGATGCGACGGCGAACGGCACGACCGCGATCAAGGTGCGCCCACGACCAGACATCGGCTCGTGGTATATGAACAGCACCACGAACGGCCGCTGTTCTATGTGTGCCAGGTTGGCGGCGAGAAACGTGGGACTGTAGAAGACGTTTGTGTGAGGCACGGAGGAGGCGAGGCGCGACCACGCGTCCGTATGGGCGCCCAGATCCGTCAGCCGCTCAATGAAGAATACGCTGTACTGTCCGCAGCGGACGTGCCTGGGATCCCCAGCATTCTCGACGGGTCTCTTGATAAGATCCTCGGGCTCTCGTCGCCCCCTCGGCGGTCCTGTTTGTGGTGCAGACGTCATGGCTTGAAGTCTAACCCAACAGTGCTTTCAAGGGCCGGGATCGGGGGTCGCTATCGCCCCATCATCCCTTACACTCGTACCAGTTCTTCCCCACCCCCCAGTCCGCCACCAGCGGCACATCAAGCTGCACGGCGCCCTCCATCTTGGCGATCACGATCTCGCGGACGCGATCGACCTCCCCCTCGGGGACCTCGAGCAGCAACTCGTCGTGCACCTGCAGCAGCATGAGGGCCCCAGCCCCGATCTCGTCGAGCTCAGCCTGGACATCGATCATCGCCTTCTTCATGAGGTCGGCGGCGGTGCCCTGGATGGGCGTGTTCTGGGCCACGCGCTCTCCGAACTGACGAATGTTCCAGCTCCCGGACTTGAGCTCGGAGACGTAGCGCCGGCGGCCCATGAGCGTCTCGACGTAACCCTGCTCCTTCGCCTTCTCGACCTGCGTATCCAGGAAGTCACGCACGCCTTGGAAGCGCTCGAAGTAGGTGTCGATGAAGGCGCGCGCCTCGTCGCGTGAGATGCCGAGCTGACGGGCGAGCGAAAACGGGCCCTGACCATAGAGAGTGGCGAAGTTGACCGTCTTGGCCTGGCCGCGCATGCCGGCGGTCACCTCGTCGACTGGTACGTCGAAGATGACCGAGGCGGTCTGCTTGTGGACGTCGATCCCCTTGGTGAACGCGGTCACGAACGCCTCGTCCCGCGAGAAGTGCGCCATCACTCGCAGCTCGATCTGCGAGTAATCGACCGCGAGGAAGACACACCCGGGATCGGCGACGAAGCCCCTCCGGACCTCGCGACCGATGTCGGTCCGGATCGGAATGTTCTGCAGGTTGGGATCGCTCGACGACAGCCTCCCGGTCGCGGCCACGGTCTGGTTGAAACTTGTGTGGATGCGGCCGGTGCGTGGGTTCACGAGCTGCGGTAGCGCGTCCACGTAAGTCGACCGGAGCTTCTCCAGCTCCCTGTACTCCATCATGAGGCGTGGCACCTCATGCCCCATCGCCGCCAGCTCCTCCAGCACATCGGCGTCGGTCGAGGGGCCGGTCTTGGTCTTCTTGATGATGGGCAATTCGAGCTTCTCGAACAGGACCTGCCGCAGCTGGGGCGTCGAGTTAAGGTTGAAGTCGCCGCCCGCGATCTTGAAGATCTCGTCCTGAATGAGGTCCAACTCGGACTTCAACTTCGAGCGCATCGTGCGGAAGAAGCCCTCGTCGATCGCGATGCCGGCAAGCTCCATGCGGGTCAGCACCGGGATGAGCGGCATCTCGAGGTCCGCCATGAGATCACTCAGGTCGGCGGCATCGAGCTGCTCGGCGAAGTGATCGCTGAGCCGCAGCGCGAGGTCGACCGACTCGGATAGGAAGTCCCGCGCACGGTCGACAGGTATCTCCGCGAACCCGACTGACTTCCGACCCGTTCCCACTACATCCGCGTAGGTGAGCGGCTTGTGCGCGAAGAATTCGATCGAGAGCTCAGAGAGCGAGTGCCCCCGCCGGCCGGGGTCGAGCACGTAGCTGGCGACCATCGCGTCGAATGCCAGCCCACGGAGCGTGACTCCGGCTGTGGACAACGCCAACGCCTGACGCTTGAGGTCGTGCCCTAGCTTCCCGATGCCCTCATCCTCGAGGAGCGCCTTCAAGGCTGCGGTCTTGATATGACCGAGCGCTGGAAGATTCCGTACATCTCCCTGATCTTCGTCCTCGAATGTGAGTTCGAAGGGCTGAAGATGCCCGAACGGGAGGTACCACGCGCTCCCTCGCTCGACGCTGAGCGCGAGCCCGACCAAGTCACCCCGAAGCGGGTCGCGGGTCGACGCCTCGACCGCGAGAGACACCTTCCCGGCGCCGCGCGCCGCAGCGATGACCTCGGACAGCGCCTCCAGAGTGTCGACGATGCGATACTCGACCGCTGCGCCGAAGCCTCCGGCCGTGCCCGCCGACCTCACCCCTCCGATCGCGCCCGCCGTACTGGACGCCTCTGCGCCACCTGCGGCCTGAGCCGCCGCGGCGTACTTCTCCGCGAGCGTGCGGAATTCGAGCTCTACGAAGATGTCCCTGAGCGCCTCGTTGTTCGGCTGGCCCACCTTCAGGGCCTTCAGGTCGAGGTCGACTTCGAGGTCCGTCATGATCGTGACGAGACGCTTGGAGAGACGCACCTGGTCCGCATTCTCTTGGAGCAACTTCGACGCCCGCGCAGGCTGCACGAGGTTGGCATGCGCGAGCAGCTCCTCGACACTCGGATACTGCCCGAGCAGCTTGAGCGCCGTCTTCGGCCCGACGCCCTTGGCGCCCGGGATGTTGTCCGACGAGTCGCCCACTAGGGCCAAGTAGTCGGCGACCTGCGACGGCGGGATGCCGAACTTCTCATCAGCATTACTCTCGTCGACCCACTCGGCTGCCACGCCTGTCGCGCCTCCCCGACCGGGATTCAGCAGGTGCACGCCCGGTCCCACGAGCTGGTAGAAGTCCTTGTCGCCCGAAACGATCACGGCTTCGAGGCCCGCCGCGCGAGCCTTCACAGCAAGGGTTCCGATCACGTCGTCGGCCTCGTATCCGTCGAGCTCCACGACCGGGTCGTGGAAGGCCTCGACGATGGAGCGGACGCGGCCCAGGCTCTCGCGCAGGTCGTCCGGCATCTTCTCTCTAGTGGCCTTGTACTCCGGGTACTCCACATCGCGGAAGGAGACGCCCGCGTCGAAGACAACCGCGAGGTAGTCGGGCTCGAACTTCTCGCGGATGTCCAGCAGGAAGCGCGTGAAGCCGAAGGGCGCTGAGGTATTCTCACCCGCCGCGTTCGTCAGGGGACGGCTGATGAACGCGAAGTAGGACCGATAGATCAGCGCGTAGGCGTCAATCAGGAAGATCCTGGGGGCGCTCTTTGGAGGGATCTCCAAGGGCTGTCTGTCCGGGTCAGGGGCGTCCGCGGCATCAGGCGACCTGGAAGATACCTCCCGAGGAGAAAGCGGTCAGGCCTTCACCACGTTTGAGGCCTGACGTCCCCGCTCGGATTCTCGAACCTCGAACTCCACCACTTCGCCCTCGGCGAGGGTCCTGAAGCCCTCGATTCGGATTTCGGTGAAGTGGACGAAAAGGTCTTCGCCCTCGGGCTGCTGAATGAAGCCGTAACCCTTGGAGTCATTGAACCACTTCACGGTCCCCTTCATGCCGCTCTACCTCCCAACTAGGTAAGCAGGACCACGCAGCGCGCGGCTATGGTTCCACTTTAGAACCAGGATCGTGGCACGCGCAAGGGCTCAATCGTCCCCGTAGAGCACCCGGTATAGGCTCAGATTCCGGCGGACACTTTTCACGTATCCGCGCGTCTCGTCGAAGGGGATGCGCTCGGTGAAGAGGAGCGGATCGGACGCTTCCGGATAGCTCCGCCAACGGTTCGCGCGCGTCGGGCCGGCATTGTACGCCGACAGCACCAGGGGAAGGTCGCCGTCATAGCGTGCGCTCATGTCCACGAAGAACGCAGCTCCCAGGTGAAGGTTCACTTCGGGTCTAGTGAGCGACCCTTCATTGAATGGGCGGGGCCCATGGGTGCGGGCGAGTTGTGCACCCGTCGGGGGCATCACCTGCATGAGGCCGATCGCCCCGGCTCGGCTCACGATGTCTGCCTTGAAGGCCGACTCCTGTCGGATGATCGCAGCCAGGATTAGCGGATCAATTCCCCACTCCAGGGCCTCGCGACGGACCAGCTCGCGGTACGGGAACGGAAACGTCACCCGAAGAATCTGGCGGTCCCAGCCGCCGGCGTCATCGAGCAGAGACCAGCCGAGGTTGATCCCGTCGATGGTAAGCCCGCGCTCGATGAGCGCTTCGGCGAGACGCAGCGTCGCTGGCCTCGAGCCCTCTCCGGCCCCCTTCATGGCGGCTACCTCAGCGGTCGCGCCTCGGTCCAGTCCGGCCGCCATGAGAGCATCGAGCCTAGCGAGTCCCGATGTGAGCCACATCGGCTCAGACGGGCCCTCCCCCTCCGGGACGTCGACCTGGTAGGGCTCGCCCAAGAGGTCGGCCGCCACGACCGCGTAGTATTCGACCTGTTGCTCGCTCATCGCCCGGCCCAGGTGGATGCGCGCCGCGGCGCTGTCCCCGAGCTCGAGGCGGGTGCGGCCTGCCCAGTAGGCCGCCTCCTGCCACCGACGCCCATCAGGGAAGTCGGTCAGATAAGTCTCAAAGACCTCGGCGGCGGCGGCAGGGTCGTCTCGTCGCAGGTAGATCTGGCCCGATCGCATGCGGGACTCGCCGGCCCGCGCCGACGTGCGGGCATGTTCGGCGATGAAGGCGTAGCGCGACAGCGCAGCGTCGTGCTGGCCTCGTCCCTCGGCGCCGGTCCCCGCACTCCACGCGACCTCTATCGCCTCCCGGCTCCCAGGATACTCCTCCAGCAGCCAGCCGTTGAGCGTCCTGACCTGCGCGTCCAGGCCCTGTCTCGAACGCAGCCCCCGCCACACATCGAGGTTGCGGGCACCGATGCGCTCATCAGCGGTCGTCTCACGGATGGCCCGGAACTCCTCTAGCGCCTCATCCTGACGTTGCTCAACCGTCGACATGATCCTGGCACGCTCCAGGCGAGCCGACTCGGGCAGATCGGACCCCTCTGCTGATGCAAGCGCCAACGACCGGTCGTAGCCTCGCAAGGCGCGCGAACCGTCACCGGCTCTATCCAGAACGCGCGCGAGCTCCAGCGTGCGCTCGAAGTCGAATCCGCCGAGGTCGGCCAAGGCCTCCGCGGCTCTCGTGGGAGCGCCGCCCGTGGCGGACGCGAACCCATCAAGCAGCAGCATTCGTCCCTGAACGGTGTCCCCAGCCGCGAGTCGCAGGCGCCCGAGCTCGACCGATATCTCACGGCGTCGGGCACCCTCGCTCCGATCGAGCAGCATCCGGTACGCATCCGTCGCGCCCACCGAGTCACCCGATGCGGCTATCGCATCAGGTTCCGCCCGCCACACCACCGGGGCCGCGCGCTGATCCAGGACATGAGGAAGGAGGGATCGCACGCCGGCGGTGTCACCGTCTTCGACGGCCTCGAGCGCGAATTCCACCGCGAGCCAGCTCCGAACCGACGTCGCCCCGGAGAGCGCGTCGAGCGAGCTCAGCGCGTCGGCGTATTCCCCAGCGCGCCAGAGCGAACGGGTCCGCCTGGCTGAGGCCGCTGACCGTTCGATCGTGGCTCCATCACGGCCTGATAGGTAGCGCTCATAGGCGTCGGCGGCTCCGGCCCAGTCAGCGCCGATCTCCAAGGCCCGACCGAGAAGATAGAGCCCTGGGCCGCCGTCTTCGGTGTCGAGCCAATCGGCGTCGCCGAGCAGTTCTGCCACCGACGCCCAGTCCTCCCAACCCGCCTCCGCCCTGGCGAGAAGCAGCACGTCGGCCGGCTCGCCGTCGGCCGCGCCCTCTGATCTGAGAATTGTCGCGGCGTGCCAGAAGCGGCCGGCCGCGAATTCTGAGAGCGCAGAGTCGGAGGCGGACACCGCGACGGCCCGGGGGGCCGTCGAGCCCATCGCATCGGTGCCCTGGTACACCTGTGCGGACGCCCCCACCAAGACAACCAGGGCCAACGTCACAGAGATGCGTGCGGTCATGGCTTCACTATACCCCGGTGATGGGTCCCGCGGCCACAAGAAGCTGCCATAAGAAAAGGCCACCCCGTCGGGGTGGCCTTTTCGCCGTACTGTATCCTCGCGACGATCAGCCGGTGCGACCGGTCTCGATGGCGTGGAGCGTGTCGACCATCTTCTGCGCCGACTCCTCCATATCGATGACCAGGCCGTCGATCTTCGCGACGAAGTAGTTGTGCCCGATCGACACCGGGATGGCGATCATGAGTCCGGCCGCCGTAGTCAGCAGCGCGACCTTGATGCCGCCAGCGACGAGCGTGGCCTCAACTTCGCCCGCAGCCTCAATCGACTGGAAGGCGATAATCATGCCGATCACGGTGCCGAGGAAGCCGAGCAGCGGCGCGATGTTCGTCAGCGTCGCAAGAACCACCAGCCAGCTCTCGAGCTTGCTCATCTCGATGAGACCCTGGTTTTCGATCGCCTTCATAACCCGCTCGGTGCCCTCGTCGTGACGCTGGAGACCGGCGTTTAGGATGTTGGCGGCCGGCGAGTCATTGTCACGGGTGAACTCGAGGGCCTCCTTGATCCGCTGCTGCGTGAGGAGCTCGTCAACCTCCTTGAGCGTCCTGCGAGTCTTCGCCGACGTCAGGGTCAGGGTGACGAACTTCACCAGGACGACGACGAGGCCGAGTATGAGGCAAAGTGCCAGCGGCCACCGCATGATGCCCGTTGAGCCCCAGGCATCCTGAATCTGTTCCTGCCAGGTGAGAACAGGTGCATCCACGCCCGGTATTTGGAGAAGCAGAGCGTAAAGGTGCATCGCCAAGGGGACCTCCACAGAAAGTTCTAGGTTCGTTGTGACAGAAGCCCCTCTGCGGCAGCAACCACAGAAGGGCCTGAAGACGCGAGCGACGCAACATGCGTGGCCCCCCCAGGGGTGTCAAGTCCTGGTTTCGACCTCCGGCTGCTGGTGATGGCAGGCCGCCGAATGGCCCCCGGGATCACCCTCCAGCGGAGGACGCGCATTCCGGCACGATTCGTCCTTGCCGGGATGAGGACACCGTGGGTTGAAGGGGCAACCTGAAGGCGGATCGATCGCGCTCGGGACGTCTCCTTCGAGGACGATCCGCTCTCGCTCGTCGCGCCCACCCGGGTGGGGTCGGGGCACGGCCGAAAGGAGGGCCCGCGTATACGGGTGCCGCGGGTCGCGGTAAAGGTCGGCGGCTTCGGCGACCTCCACGATGCGTCCCAAATACATGACTGCCACGCGATCACTCACGTGCTCGACCAGCGCGAGGTCGTGCGCGATGAACAGATAAGTGAGCCCCAGCTCAGCCTGTAGGTCTTCGAGCAGGTTCACCACCTGGGCCTGGACCGAAACATCGAGCGCACTCACCGGCTCGTCGAGCACGAGGAAGTCCGGCTCGACGGAGAGCGCCCGTGCCACACCGAGCCGCTGTCGCTGACCCCCGCTGAACTCGTGCGGGTAGCGGTCGATATGCTCCGCCCGGAGCCCCACGAGCTCGAGAAGCTCGACGGCCCTGTCGCGCCGGTTCTTGCCTCCGAGCCCGTGCACCTCTAGCACCTCTTCCAGCATGGCCCCGACCGAGAGCCTGGGGTTGAGCGACCCGAACGGATCCTGGAAGACGAACTGCGCACGGCGGCGAAAGGCACGGAGCCGCTCTCGATCCAGCGCCCGCACGTCCACGCCTTCGAAGTGGACCTCACCTGCCGTGGGCTCGAGGAGCCGGAGGACGGCGCGACCCGTCGTAGACTTCCCGCAACCGGACTCTCCGACGAGCCCGAGCGTTTCCCCCCGCCACAGGTCGAAGCTGACGCCGTCGACTGCCTTTACGTGCTCGACGTTGCGGCCGAACGCCCCGCTACGAAGAGGGAAGTGCTTCTCCAGGCCCCTTACGCTGAGCAGCGGAGGACCGCTGCGGTCGATCATGAAGCGGCTCCGGTCGTCCGCCAGCACCGCGCGGATCTGTCTTCACCATCCAGATCGACCAGCTCCTGCGGCTGCTCACACCCCTGTGCAGCGAGCGAGCAACGCTCACGGAAGCGACAGCCGACCGGCCAATCGATCGGGTTGGGCACTGTGCCCGGAATCGAGTCGAGCCTCTTGCCGGGGTCGTCCACTGACGGGAGTGAGGCCAACAACCCCCGCGTATACGGATGCGAAGGCTCGTCGAAGATGTCATAGACGCTTCCGGTCTCGACGACCTGACCGGCGTACATGACCACGACGCGGTCGCAGACTTCGGCGACCACTCCCAGGTCGTGAGTAATCAGCAGCACCGCCATCCCGAACTTCTCACGCAGGGCGGCCAAAAGGTCCAGAATCTGCGCCTGGATCGTGACGTCGAGCGCCGTCGTGGGCTCGTCCGCAATGAGCAGCTGCGGCTCGCATGAGAGCGCCATGGCGATCATCACGCGCTGGCGCATCCCACCCGACAGTTGGTGCGGGTACTCGTCGACCCGCCGCTCCGGCTCCGAGATGCCGACCTCGGTGAGCAGCCGTACCGTCTCGGCATGCGCAGCCTTTCGGTCCATGCCCCGGTGCAGGCGAAGCACCTCCACGATCTGGTCCCCCACTGTGTAGACCGGATTCAAGGAGCTCATCGGCTCTTGAAAGATCATCGAGATGTCGTTGCCTCGGAGCGAGCGCATGCGCCGCTCGCTGGATCCGATCAGCTCCTCACCTCGGAGGCGGATCGAGCTGCCCTCCATGATTTGGGCTGGAGGCTGCGGCAGGAGCCCGAGGATCGAGAGGGAAGTGACCGTCTTGCCACACCCCGACTCGCCGACGATCCCCAGCGTCTCCCCCTCTCGCACCTCGAACGAGATGCCATCCACGGCCTTCGCGACGCCCTGGTCCGTGAAGAACCAGGTGCGCAGGTCCGTCACCGAAAGGAGCGGTGCCTCGGACCCGGCGCTCATGAGCGGAGCCTCGGATCTAGCGCGTCGCGGAGCCCATCGCCCACCAGGTTGAAGGAGAGGACCGTGAAGACGATCGCGAGTCCCGGGAACGTCGAGAGCCACCAAGCGGTCAGCAAGACGCCGCGGCCGTCGGACACCATGGTTCCCCACGACGGAGTGGGTGGCTGCACGCCGAGGCCCAAGAAGGAGAGCCCGGCCTCCAGCACGATCGTATTCCCGATGCCGAGCGTCGCCGCGACGATGACGGGCCCCAACGCGTTGGGGATCAGGTGGCGCAGGATGATGCGCCTCTTCGAGAATCCGAGGGCGGTCGCCGCCTGCACGAACTCGCGCTCGCGAAGACTCAGCACCTCGCCCCGCACGATGCGCGCGGTACCTGGCCAGAGCGTGAGGCCGAGCACGGCGGTGATCAGGAAGATCGACGGCTCGAAGAGCGCGATGATCGTGATGAGGAGGATAAGCCGTGGAAACGAGATCACCATGTCGACGAAGCGCATGATCACCCCGTCCACGACTCCGCCCATGAAGCCTGCTACAGCGCCGAGCAGCGTCCCGATCGTCACGCTGATGCCCACTGCCACGAAGCCAATGAGCAGCGAGATTCGCGCTCCGTAGAGGAGCCGTGAGAGCACGTCTCGAGCGAACTGGTCGGTGCCGAGGGGGTGCGTCCCGGACCCCCCAACGAGGCGTTCGGCGAGGAGGTCGCCCTGGAATGACGGGTCGTACGGGGCGACCAACGGAGTGACGAGCGCGATCACGTAGAGTGCGAGGATGACGATCAGGCCCGCGACCGCCGTCCGGTTCCGTGAGAAGGCGCGCACGGCAAGATCCCACTGACTGATTCCCACCTGCTTCACCTCGTGCGGTGCCGACACGTCCCGCCATGACCAGAGCCATGCGCTTGCGAGCCCGAGAATCAGCGTCCCCATGGCGAGCCGCTCGTCCCAGGTACCACCCACAGCCGAGGTGACACGGCCGAAGCGAGCCACGGCGATCCAGAGAAAACCGACCCACGCGAAGAGCGCCGTCGTGCCCGATCCCCAACGACCGGCGAGCAACTGCGGGAGACCCGGCAGGAAGGCCGAGAGCAGCCGGCTACTCATACCGGATCCGGGGGTCGACGACCGCGTAGAGCACGTCCGCGATGAGGTTGGCGACGACAACCATCAGGGCGAAAAAGAAGCTGCCGGCCATCACCACCGGATAGTCGCGCTGTAGGATGGCGTCGTAGATCGCCCGCCCCATGCCCGGCCACGCGAAGATGTATTCGATGAAGACCGTCCCGCTGAAGAGCACCGGGATGTAGAGGCCCACCAGAGTGATGATCGGAATGAGCGCGTTGCGGAGCGCGTGCTTGAAGACCACGACGCGCTCGGAGAGCCCCTTCGCACGTGCGGTGCGCACGTAGTCCTGACGGATGACCTCCAACATGCTCGCGCGCATGTAACGCGCGATGCCGGCCGTCAGAACCAGCGCCAGCGACAACGTCGGCAGGACGAGATGCATGAACCGGTCACGCAGCTGACCGCCCCACGAGAGGAACTCGAAGTCGGTGGACACCATCCCCGACGCCGGAAACCAGATCGGCAGCTCCCACACGTTCCGCGCGAAGAGGCTAAGCGACAGAATTAGCATCAGCGCGAGCCAGAACGACGGCATCGAGTAGAAGAAGAGCAGGACGACGCTCAGGCCCGAGTCGATCGCCTGATACTGGCGGACGGCCTGGATGGTCCCGAGCAAGATGCCCAGCACGAATGCGACCAGCAGAGCGGTCGATGAAAGGATCAGGGTGTTCGGCAGGAAGTCGCTCAGCACGTCCAGGACCGGCCGGCTGTGCGAGAAGGAGTAACCGAAGTCGCCCGTGAGCATCGCCCCGATCCACTTCACGTAACGCACGTACACGGGCTCACCGAGGCCGAAGTTCGACCTCATCTGGTCGATCACCGCCTGGCTCATGCCTGGGGAGAGAAACCGAGCGGTGGGGTCTCCCGGCGCCAGGTTCACCGCGAAGAAGACGATCGTCGCGATGCCGATAACGAGAGGAATGGCGCCCAGCAGGCGCCGCGCGATGTACTTCGTCACTGCGTCAGCGGCTCGCTGGGTCGAGGTACCAGTGCCGGATGCTCACCCACTCGCCGCGTGCGTCCATTACGAGGTCGCGGACGCGGTTGTTGACGCCGTCGAGCTGGTCGGGGAAGAAGAAGAACGTGTAGGGCTGTTCCTCTGCGAGAACGCTCTGATACTCGGCCCAGACGGACTTCGCCTCCTCGCGGTCGATCGTCCGGCTGAGCCGCTCCAGTAGACGGTCGATCTCCGGGTTCTTCGTTCCCGACCAGGCGTACGGTTGGTCGATGCGCTCGGAGTGGAACAGGTCCATGTCGTCGAGCTTGAACTCCGCGACCCAACCGATGACGACGCCGTCGAAGTCCCGGAGGACGGGGTCGTTGATCTGCGAGAGGAGCGTCACCCATTCCACGACCTGCGGACTGGCCTCGATGCCAATCTGGGCGAGTTGGGACTGCATGATCTCGGCGATGTCCTGCCGGCGCTGGTTTCCGTCGTTGTACTTAATGGAGATGGCCAGCCGCGTCCCCTCGGGAGACTCCCTGACGCCGTCGCCGTCCCGGTCCACCCAACCGGCCTCATCTAGGAGGGCGCGCGCAGCGTCCGGGTCGTAGTGGATGGCCGTGGCGACGTCCGGGTCGAAGGCCCAGTGGAAGGGTGGTACGCTCGAGTTCGCCACACGGCCGTATCCCTGGAGGATGGCCTGGACGATCTCCTCCCGGTTCGTTCCCATCGTGATCGCGCGCCTCACGCGTGCGTCGGCGAGCTGTGGCTGGCGTGAGTTCCACGCGACGAACACGTAGTTGCGGAACGTGAAGTTCAGGAGGTGCATGTTCGGGTTGTCGATGATCGCCTGGGCCTGATCCGGTGCCGGACGGATGTAGACGTCGATGTTCTCTGTGAGCAGCTCGGTGAGCAGCGTCGTCTCCTCCGGTATGGAGCGGTAGACATAGCGATCGACGAACGGCCGCCCGCCGAGCGATGGTGGGAAGGCGGGGTTCGCCTCGAAGATCCAGCGGTCCTGCGGCCGGTGCTCCGCGAAGACGAACGGACCGTTGCCGACCGGGCACTGCGTGCCGAACGGGTGGATCCGCAGCTCGTCGCGTGAGACGTCGGCCAGTAGGTGCTCCGGCAGGATCGCCACGCTTCTGAACGGATCGAGGAACTCGGCGTGCGGCTCCAGATGGATGAGCACCGTGAAGTCGTCGACCACCTCGACGCCGGCGGGTCCCTTCACGTAGTGATCCCAGAACGCCGCGTTCGGGAACGCCGTGAGCGGGTCCGTGACCGTCTCGTACGTGAACGCGACGTCGCGCGCATCCGTGATCTCGCCGTCGTGCCAGTAGATGTCGTCCCGGAGGTGAAAGGTGAGCGTCGTGCCGTCCGGCGAGACCTCCCAGCTCTCGGCGAGGTACGGCCGAGGGTTCGCCGATTCGTCGTAGTCGATCAGAGTCATGAGGTTCACGAACTGCTGGTGCTGCGTCGCATAGTAGTCCGTGGACACCGCGGCGTTCATGCCGTCAGAGAGCTCGCCGATACCCCCAGCGACCAAGGTGCCGCCGTAGCGCGGATCGTCCGGCGTCGGGTACTCGGCCCGAGCCTGGGTCATGAAGGCCTCGACCGTCGGTAGCACCTGCTGGCAGAAGGGATCGTTCGACGCCGATCTGCCGCCCCCCTCCCCACCACACGCCGCCGCAAACGCTACCGCACCTAGCACCGAGACCTTCTTCATGTCCGCTCCTCTCATATCCGCCACGTCCAAGTGTCCTGCGCGTACCGTTCGGCCTCGAGACGTTCCGCAGCCTCGACCTCGCAAGCGTCGTACCGTCCGTCCGTCCATTTCCCGCCGAAGTCTCGGCGCAACGCCTCCGCTGCCGCCTCCGCCACCGCGTCCGAGCTCACCGCGCCCAACATCTCGCTGAGTGTCACCTCGCCGCCCTCCTCACCCAGCGCGCCCTGGTCCCCGCCGAGAAGGATCGAGCCGTGCTGCAGCAGTACACCCTCGAGTCTGGCCTGCGCGCTTCCTACGAGCTTGCGGCCTCCGGCCACGATCTCGCCGCGAGTCGGCGCCTGAAAGCACGGGCCCGCATCGAGGCCGAGAGTGCCGGCCGCAGCGGAGAGGTCGACGGCCGCACCCAGGCCGCGAAGCGCCTCGGCCAGAGCCTCGTTGATACGGAGATAAGCCTCGCGCAGCCCACCTAATGCGTCGAGTGGCGCGACGACCGCATAGGTCAGCTCCTGGTCGTGGAGAACCGCGCGGCCTCCGGTGGGTCGCCGGACATAGTCCATCTCGCCTGTGCCGGAGTGCCTCCCCTCCCCGACCCGGACGGCCGGTTCGTTCTTGCCGAACGAGACAGTCGGCGTGCTCCATCCGTAGAGCCGCACTACTCCCTCCGCGGGGCTCAGGCACGCCGCCAGCGCGTGGTCGAGCGCCATGTTCGTCGCGCCCAAGCGGGGCTCGTCGCGAATCAGACGCCACGTCAGCTCATGCGTGTGGGCGCGTCGAGCAGTGACTCGAGTTGGTGGGGCGGCGACGTCGGGCATTAGGAGATCAGAACTCCAATGTGTCGCCCGGAGCCATGACCTCGACGTGCGCTCGATCGCCCACCAATGCCTTGAACGCTTCGGTGTCCTGCTCGATCGGCGGCCAGGTGTCGTAGTGGATCGGGATGACGACCTTCGGCTCGATGAACTCGATCGCGCGGACCGCATCGGCCGGCTCCATCGTGAAGCGATCGCCGATCGGGATCATCGCCACGTCGACCTGCCCCTGAGGAGCTGCATATCGGTAATCAGCCCCGTGTCACCAGCGTGATGGAAGCGCTGGCCACCGTTCAGGTTGATCAGGAAGCCGGCTGGCAACGAGGTGAAGGCCTCGCCTCCGGGGAGCTGAACGACACCGCCGTGGAGGGCCGGAGTCAGCTTCACGTATCCGAAGGGATAGGTCACGCCCCCGCCAATGTGCTGCGGGCTCGATTGGAGACCCTTTCCCTCCATGAAGGTCGCGACCTCATAGGTGGCGATGATCGTGGCGCCGGTGCGCTCGGCAAGCGGGATCGCATCGGCGATATGATCGAAGTGGCCATGTGTGATGAGGATGTAGTCTGCCTCCACATCCTCGACGGAGACGTCGCACGCCGGGTTGTCCCCGAAGAAGGGGTCGATGACCAAGCGCGTTCCCTCGTCGGTCTCCAGCGAGCATGTCGCGTGTCCATGAAACGTGACCTTCGCCATCGTCCTCTCCGTTCAGGTATGGTCGCTCCGGCGAGCTACGTTCCCGTGAGCGGAGGGAGCCTGCAAGTCCAAAGCCTTGGCGTCATTAGGTACACGTCGGGTCTTACCTGGGTCTTATCTGAAAGATGGTTGCACTCGGAGCGGCGTTGACCAAGCATGGCGATATGACTCGGTACGAGCTGCGCATCCTCGGGGCGCCCGATCTACGCGCCCCTGACGGCCGACGGATCACGTCGGTGCTATCGCAGCCCTCTCGACTCAGCCTCCTGGCCTACCTGACGCTCGCATCAGGCCCCGTGAGCCGGGCGACCCTCGTGGCGGCCTTCTGGCCCGAGAGCGACGAGGCGCGGGCCCGGAATGCGCTGAGCCAGGCCGTCTTCTACCTGAAGAGGTCGCTCGGCAAGGATGTCGTCCAGAGTGTTGAGGGCGACCGGCTTTGGGTCCCCCCCGAGCAGGTCTGGTGCGACGCACGCGAGCTGCTGACGGGCGACGTACCCTCGACGGAGGTCGTGGCCGCCGCGGGCGATGAGCTGCTGGCGGGGTGGAATGCAGACGGGTCGCAGCCCCTTCAGGAGTGGCTGGATGGATTGAGGCGGAGGGTGCGTGACCGGGCGGCGGCGCTGGGGGAGTCGGGAGCAGGTGACGCGCCCGCACGACCGCCAACGGGGCCAGCAGGCCAACTCTCGGAGCCCCCGCGAGCGGCGACCGCCGGTCCAGCGACGCCTGACACGCGACGCCGACCCCTCTGGATCGCGACGGCATTCGCGGCAGGTCTGGCCGCGCTACTCCTCTTCGCCCTCCTGCCGTCCTTCGGTCGTCCGCCCGAGGCGGCCGCACCCACACGCCTGGCCGTCCTGCTCCCTCGCGTCACACTATCCCCCGGGGCACCCCAGCTGTCCGCGCTCACGCTCTACGGCGAGCTCATCGCACGGCTTCCGGAGCGGGCGGGCCTCGAGATCGTCTCCGCCGCCTACGCGAGTTCGCTTCAGGACCTCACGCGGCAGCTGGCGGCGATCGGCACACCCGGCGACGACATGCCCGAATGGATCCTCGACGTCAGCTGTATCGTGACGGGCGATGCGGTGCACGTCTACGGCCTGCTCTACCGAGGTGCGGGCTTCGGCGTCCCGGGGCGGGATAGCTTCGACCAGACGTTCACCAGTTCAGGCGACATGGTAATCGACGTGCCGCGGGCGATCGCTGAGCGGGTGGTGGAGATGGTCGAGGGGGCGATCGGGGGGTAGGCGCAAAGGACTTGGCTATCGTCTCGGGGACCCCGCCAGCCCAAGGAATACGAGCATCGCTCGATTCAGCCGAACGACGTCCTCGTCGTCGAGGGAGCCGACTCGCGCTCCGACCTTCTGCTTGGGGACGGTCGTGAGCTTGTCCACCATGAGGCTACTCGTTGAACGAAGTCCATTCCGCTCCGTCGGCTCGACCGAGATGCGGAAGATCGGAGCCTCCACCCTATCCGTCGTGAGTGCGCAGATAGTCACGGATGCCGTGGCATCGAAGCTGTCGTCTTGGACGATCACTACGGGGCGGGGTTTCCCCGCGTAGTCGCCGCCACCCGCTACCGTCCAGATCTCCCCTCGCTTCACGCGTCGCTGAGCTCCGACACAGCGTCGATGAAGTCCTGGTCGGCTACGGCACCTAAGCTCTCGGCCACCGCCAGCGACTGTCGATGCGCTTCATCACGGAAGCCGGGAGCCCGAACGTCGGGCACCCAGATCTGGATCGGACGTAGGCCTTGGCGACGCAACCGATCTCGATGGGCCTGGACCTTCTCCCGCGATGACTTGCCCCCCCTCGGTCCCGACACCCGACCTCCTTGCGAACGGTTACATGTAACTTAAGTGCCGTGAGTGGTCGGAGGAATGACTGGATGGGACGTCCGGCATCGAGGGCGCCGCGCACTGGCTCGGCGTTGCCCATCGGCCCCCCCGCCTGCTATCACTGACGACCCAGAGCCTCGTTGCACCCAACCCCCCGGCCGGCATGAAGCTCAGAAGTCGTCGCGGACCAGCCCTGCTCGCCGTGCTGCAATTGGCGGGTTGTACCTACTGGCAGGCCCGACCCATCGCACCCCGAGAGGTGCTCGCCGACCCAGGCATCGACCACGTGAGGCTCACGCGGACGACCGGCGAGGCGATCGTTGGGCGGGTGGCCGAGCTGCGCGGGGACTCGATCTACGGCACACGCGGCACCGCCGGTCCCATCGCCTGCGAGCGGGCGTCCGAACTGTGCACTCTGCGGCTGCCGATCTCGGAGGTCGGATTCGTGGAGGTGCGACGCCGCAGCGTGATGAGGACGGTCGCGGTGGTGCTTACTCCGGTCGGCCTGCTGTTCGTCGTCTCGGCGGGAGGGTCCTGATCGTCGGCCGTTCTAGGGAAGGCGGCTGGGCTCTATGAGAGCCTACGAGTACGCCTCCACGGGCGGACACGAGCACACCAGGTTTCGGTCTCCGAAGGCGTTGTCCACCCTGCGCACCGCGGGCCAGAACTTCGCCTCGCGCGTCCAGGCAGCGGGATAGGCCGCCTCCGCTCGCGTATACGGATGGCTCCACTGGTCGGCGGTCAGCATCGCGGCGGTGTGCGGAGCGTTCCTCAACACGTTGTCGTCGGCGTCCCACTCTCCCGCCGTGACCCGGTCGATCTCGGCCCTGATGAAGATCAAAGCGTCGCAGAAGCGATCGAGCTCACGCTTCGACTCCGACTCGGTCGGCTCGATCATGAGCGTACCAACCACGGGGAAGGACACGGTCGGGGCGTGGAAGCCGTAGTCGATGAGCCTCTTGGCCACATCAGTCTCAGTGATGCCGCTCGCACGCTTGAGCGGCCGCAGATCGATGATGAACTCGTGGGCGACGAGGCCCTCCTCGCCCCGGTAGAGAAGGTCGAAGTGTCCCTCGAGGCGCTTGGCCATGTAATTCGCGTTCAGGATCGCGACTTCGGAAGCGCGCTTGACGCCTCTCGGGCCGAGGAGCGCGATGTATGCCCACGAGATCGCGAGGATGCTCGCGCTTCCCCAGGCCGCACCCGAGACCGGGCCGATCGCCTTGGGCCCACCGACTCGGTGGACGGGATGTCCCGGCAGGAACGGCGCGAGCTTCTCATTCACGCAGATCGGGCCCATGCCCGGGCCGCCACCGCCATGAGGGATCGCGAACGTCTTGTGCAGGTTGATGTGACAGACATCAGCACCGTAGTCGCCGGGACGAGCGAGGCCGACCTGCGCGTTCAAGTTCGCGCCGTCGAGGTAGACGAGCCCGCCGTGCTCGTGGACGACGCGACACGCATGGCCGATGTCGGCCTCGAAGACGCCGTGAGTAGACGGATAAGTCACCATGATAGCGGCCAGCTTATCTGCATGCTCGACAGCCTTCGCTTCCAGGTCACCGAGATCGATCGTGCCGTCCTCTGCGGTCTTCACGACTACGACCCTCATTCCGGCCATGACAGCACTTGCCGGGTTCGTCCCGTGTGCCGAAGCGGGGATGAGACAGACGTCGCGGTGGCGCTCCCCGCGATCCGCATGATATGCGCGAATGACAAGCAGGCCGGCGTACTCGCCCTGCGCTCCTGAATTAGGCTGGAGCGACGTCGCGCTGAATCCTGAGATCTCGGCCAGCCACACCTCGAGCTCGGAGAAGATCTCCTGATATCCCCTCGTCTGATCGAGCGGAGCGCAGGGATGGAGCCTGCCGAGCTCCGGCCAGGTGACTCCCGCCATTTGTGTCGTGGCGTTGAGCTTCATCGTGCACGAGCCCAGTGGGATCATGCTCGTATTGAGCGACAGGTCCCGGGACTCGAGGCGGTGCAGATACCGGAGCATCTCCGTCTCGGAGTGATAGGTGTTGAAGACCGGGTGCTCGAGATAGGCCGTCCGCCGCGCTGCCCACTCGGGGAGATCAGGCGCCCCGCCTCGCTCCGACAGCGAGCGGGCGCTGAAGTCGGGCATGGTTCCCCCGTTGAATGCCAAGAAGAGGTCGTCCAGGTCTTCAGGCACAGTCACTTCATCGAGCGCGATCCCGAGCGTCCCGTCGCCAAAGTCACGGATGTTGATTCCCGTCGCCATCGCCCGGGCCAGCACGTCGCCCGCTTCGGATTCCGGACGCACCCGCAAGGTGTCGAAGAACGTTTGACTCAGGAGTTCGTGGCCGAGAAGGCCGAGGCCCGCCGCGAGCGTGCCCGTGAGGTCACGGATCCGCGATGCGATTCCCCGGATCCCGTCCGGGCCGTGGTAGACCGCATAGGCACCAGCCATGATGGCGAGGAGCACCTGCGCGGTGCAGATGTTCGACGTGGCCCGTTCCCGCCGGATGTGCTGCTCCCGGGTCTGGAGCGCCATACGAAGCGCCGGGTTGCCATCCGCGTCGACCGAGACGCCGATGATGCGTCCGGGGAGCTTCCGCTTGAACGACTCCTTCGCCGCCATGAAGGCCGCGTGCGGGCCGCCGAAGCCCATTGGCACGCCGAATCGCTGCGAGTTGCCCACAGCGAGGTCGGCGCCCCACTCGCCAGGCGGCGTCAGAAGCGCGAGCGACATCAGATCGGTCGCCGCGACGACCGTCGCACCCAGCGTCTTCGCCCGCGTAGCGAAGTCTCGGTAATCGAGCACGCGCCCGTCCGTCGCCGGATACTGCAGGAGCACGCCGAAGACACGGTCGCTCAACTCGTACTTCTCGTGGTCTCCGACGACGATTTCGATCCCGAGCGGCTCCGCACGTGTCGCGACGACCGCGATCGTCTGCGGATGGCAGAGCTCCGACACGAAGAACTGATTCGCGTCGTCGCCGGCCTCGGTGTGCGCGAGGTGCATCGCCTCAGCCGCCGCCGTCGCCTCGTCGAGGAGAGACGCATTCGCGATCTCCAGTCCGGTGAGGTCCATCACCATCGTCTGGAAATTGAGCAGCGCTTCCAGACGGCCCTGAGCGATCTCGGCCTGGTAGGGGGTGTACTGCGTATACCAGCCCGGGTTCTCCATGATGTTGCGGAGGATCACGCCGGGGACGTGGGTGTCGCTGTAACCCATCCCAAGGAACGAGCGGTACACATGGTTCCGCGAAGCCACCGAGCGTAGTCGGGCCAACAGAGCGGCCTCCGAGAGCGGCTCCGGGAGGTCGAGGTCCCCTGATATGCGGATCGAATCCGGCACGACCGATGTTGCCAGCGCCTCGGTGGAGGGATACCCGATAGCGTCCAGCATGGCGGTGATGCCCGATGCGTCTGAACCAAGGTGGCGGGCCTCGAAATCCGCCGGCGCGTCGATCCGCGTCATGGGCGGCGAGCTGACCTCAGGCGATGTGGTCCGCGTAACCGTCGGCGCGGAGGAGACCCTTCAGGTCGTCCGGGTTTGCCAGCTTCAGGCGAATCATCCAACCCTCACCATATGGATCGGAGTTCACAAGCGACGGATCGTCGTCCAGCTCCATGTTCACATCGACGACCTCACCCTCGAGAGGAGAATAGAGGTCGCTCACGGCCTTGACGGCCTCGATCGTGCCAAGCACCTCCATCTTCATCAGCGTCACTCCCGTATCGGGGAGCTCGACGAAGACCACGTCGCCCAACTCGCCTTGGGCGTAGTCCGTGATACCGATAATAAAGACCCCTTCTTCGTCGGTGGCCTTCAGGTACTCGTGCTCTTCGGTGTAGTAGAGATCGGTGGGCAATTCGGACATCCGGCTTTTCTCGGGGCGCTGAGAGGCACTTTTATGCGGCTGAGCGACCTGAGCATGACGGGGTATTGAGTCGTGGTCAACCCTCGTACTTTGGCGACTCTTTGGTCCTTTTCAGGCCCCGGTTTTCGAGCCCCGGACCCTGACGCGCTGTAGCAGCCCCGACTAACTTCCCCCATGCCCCTCAACCTCACCGACGCCCGCCCCGCCCTGACGAGCCTCACGGAACAAGAGCGCATGTTCCAGGAGGCCGCGCGGGACTTCGCGGACACTGAAGTGCGGCCGAAGATCATGGAGATGGACCGGGCGGGAGAGATGGACCCCGGTCTCATCCGGCAGCTCTTCGAGCTGGGCTTGATGGGGATCGAGATCCCCGAGGAGCACGGTGGTACCGGCGCAGACTTCTTCGCCTCGGTGCTCGTCGTCGAGGAGATCTCCAAGGTCGATCCGTCGGTCGCGGTCATCGTCGACGTGCAGAACACGCTGGTCATCAACGCGCTGCTGCGGTGGGGCACCGCAGATCAGAAAGAGCGGCACTTCCCGCGCCTCGCCTCCGACACAGTCGGCGCTTACGCGTTGAGCGAGGCAGGAAGCGGATCCGACGCGTTCGGTCTCCGGTGCCGCGCGCGTCCCGACGGGCCCGACTGGGTCCTCGATGGCGGCAAGATGTGGATCACGAATGCGGCTGAAGCCGGCCTCTTCATCGTCTTCGCGACCGTCGATCCGGATGCGGGCTACCGCGGCATCACCGCGTTTCTTGTCGAACGCGACGCAGTAGGCTTCTCGGTCGGCAAGAAGGAAGACAAGCTCGGTATCCGCGCCTCATCCACGTGCGAGCTGATTCTCGACGGGGTGCGCGTCCGCGGTGACGAGGTTCTCGGCGAGATCGGCCACGGATACAAGGTCGCCATCGAGACGCTCAACGAGGGACGCATCGGCATCGGGGCGCAGATGCTTGGTCTCGCGGAGGGCGCGCTCGACCATACGATCCGTTACGTGCGGGAGCGCGAGCAGTTCGGGCGCACGATCTCATCGTTCCAGGCCGTCCAGTTCGAGCTCGCCGAGATGGCAACCGAGATCGAGGCCGCACGGCTGTTGGTGTACAACGCCGCGCGGCTGAAGAAGGCGGGCGATTCCTTCGTCATGAACGGCGCCATGGCGAAGCTCTACGCATCGGAGATGGCCCAAAGGGTGGCGTCGCGGTGTATCGATCTCCATGGTGGGTACGGATTCACCACGGAGTATCCCGTGGAGAAGCTGTATCGGGACGCCAAGATCGGAACGATCTACGAAGGCACGTCGAACATGCAGAAACAGACGATCGCCAAGGTGCTGATGCGATGAGCTACATGATGACCTCCCTTGCCTTGGCTGGCTTCGGCATCGGCGAGGCGGTGCTTGTGTTCGGCGTGCTGATGCTCGTCTTCGGCGCGAAGAAGCTCCCGATGCTCGCCCGCGGACTCGGAGCCGGCATCCGGAACTTCAAGGGCGAGCTAGAGGCCCCGGCCGACGCCGAGGACGACGAGCGCGACTGACGTCGGACGTCCAGCCGTGAGTGAGGTAGCCCGCGCGCCCGGTGACGCGACGCCCCTGAGTGACTCGGGGCCGGAGCTATCCGTCGAGGATCTGCTCTCCCGCATCGTCGTCGTCCTCGATCATCCCAAGGACCTCGTCAACATCGCGGGCGTCGTACGGGTGATGATGAACTTCGGACTCTCCGGGCTCAGGCTGGTCGAGCCCGACGAGTTCGATGAGTGGCGCATCGGCGGCATCGCTCACCGGAGCAACGAACTCACCGCCGCGGCGTCTCACCACGCGACGCTCGGCGAGGCGCTCGCCGACACGACCTTCATCGTCGGCACGACCGCGCGGGCGAGGACCGCCGGCCGGAGCTACGTGCGGCCGCGAGAGGCCGCAAGCCAGATCGTCCAGCGGGCGGCCGAGGGCACCGTGGCCATCGTGTTCGGCCGCGAGGACCGGGGGCTCACCAACGAGGACCTGGACCGGTGTCAGGCCGTCACCATCATCCCGACCGACACCGAGTTTTCGAGCCTCAACCTCGCCCAGGCGTGTCTCGTGCTGACGTACGAGATCTTCCTGGCAGTCGGCGCCGGGCAGGAGGCGCTCCCCAAGGGACGACGGGCCACTCGCCCTCCCACACAAGAGGAGCTCGAGGAGACCTTCACGGCCATCGAAGCTGGTCTCTCGCGCATCGAGTTCTACAAGGCGCGCAAGCCGGAGGCGGTGATGCGGACGCTACGCACGATCGTGGCTCGGGCCGAGCCCGATCTGCGAGAGGCGAAGCTGCTCGCCGCCATCGGCCACGAGATTCGGCATCACATCGATAGAATTACTCAATCCTGAAGCACCATGACACCCATGAAGCATGTTGTGGGTGGGAGTTCGACCCGCCATGTTGGGCGCGATGATCCGCAGTCGCCTTCCCTCTTCGGCGGCCCCGTTGACTGACGCCCCGCTCATGTCCGGTTCTGAAAAAAGCCAAGAGCGTCCCGGCGATGCCGAGCGATATCGCGTCCTCCTCAAGATCGGGCATACGCTCGCTGCGACGCTCAGCCAGGATGAGCTCTACCAGGCCATCTACCGCGAGACCGCTCGCGCGGTAGAGGCATCCGGCTTCTACATCGCCCTTTACGACCAGAGTCGCGACCTCGCGCGCGTCGTCTTCTACGCCGACCAGGGCGACGAGCAGAGAGTCGACGTATCGTACAGGGGATCAGACTCCGAGATCATCAGAAGCCAGAGGGCGGTTCTGGTCAATGAGGATCTGGCCGAACGCTCCCTCTTCGAGTTGGGCGAGGAGAGGCGGGTCGCCGTGGGGGCGTTGACGGCGCCTCTGATCCACCACGGCAGGGTGCTCGGCGTCATTAGCGCCCAGAGCTACGAGCCCGATGTCTACACCGAGGAGGATCTCGAGCTCTTCCAGGGTATCGCCGACATGGCGGCCGTGGCGATCGAGAACGCGCTCCAGTTCGCCGAGCTCGAGCGGAGACGGCGGGAGGCCGAGCAGATCGAGGAAATCGGCAGAGCGCTCACCAGCGAGCTCGACCCCGAACTCGTGCTCGGCAAGGTCGTCGGCGCCGTGCTCGATGTGCTAGGGGCCGACGGCGCTTCCGTGTGGCTGACAGACGGCGAAGGTGGGCTGGTCTGCCATGTGGCGGAGTCAGGAGGCGACGTGAGCCTACCGATCGGGCTCGAGTGGGACATCACGGGAGAGCTCGAGCACATCCTCGTGGATGAGAGGAAGCCCATCGTGCTCGACGACCTCGCGTCAAACTTGCAGGTGCCCGCGAACCTTAGAAAGCATCTCTCCGGCGGATCGGCCATCGCGGTACCCATCGAGATAAACAGTCAGGTTGCCGGAGTGCTGACCGCCGGGAGCCGGCAGCCCCGCCGCTTCGACAAGTACGAGACGTCCGTGCTGCAGCGCCTCGCCCGCCAGAGCTCCATCGCGCTCGAGAATGCCAGGCTGCACGCCAGCCTGCACGCCCTCTCCATCACCGATCCGCTGACCCAGCTCCCCAACCGTCGGCGGCTTCAGATTCACCTCGATCACGAGGTCGCGGCGGCCCGGCGCGGCCGATCCCTGACCCTCGCCGTCTTCGACATCGATAATTTCAAGCACTACAACGACACCTTCGGACACGTGGCTGGAGACGACATTCTGAGAGCGTTCGCAGAGGTTCTACTTGACGAGAATCGCGCGATGAACCTCGTGGCTCGTTACGGCGGCGACGAGTTCGTGGCGGCCCTCACCGACACGACCGAAGAGGGTGTCCGGGCCTACGTCGGGCGCGTCACCAAGCGAGTGAAGACGGACGAGACCCTAGCCAAGTTCGGAATCGGCGTGAGCGCCGGCACCGCGCGGTTCGATCCTGACGAGATGGCGACCGTCAACGACGTCCTGCGCGCGGCTGACGCGGATATGTACGCGCAGAAAGCGGCGCGGGCGTCCACGAGAAGTGCGGCGACTACGTGAGCGCTGGGGTTGGAGAGATCAGAGAGCTCCTCGACTTCGCAACCGAGCTCGCGCTCGAGGCGGGGGACCACACGCTGAAGTACTTCGGCGGTCTGGTCGAAGCCGAGTCCAAGGGTGACGGCACTCCCGTCACCATCGCCGACCGCGAGGCCGAGCAGCTTATTCGGGCCAGGGTCGAGGCGAAGTACCCCGATCACGCTGTTCTCGGGGAAGAGTACGGCGAGTCCAACGCGGGGGCGCGCGTGCGTTGGATTCTCGACCCCATCGACGGGACGAAGTCGTTTATGCACGGGGTGCCGCTTTATGGCGTGCTGATTGGTATCGAGATCGACGCGGAGAGCGCTGTGGGGGTGGTGAGCTTTCCGCCGCTGAGGGAGATCGTTGCTGCGGGGCGGGGGCTGGGGTGCACTTGGAACGGGACGCCCTGCTCTGTGTCTTCGGTGTCTCGATTGGAAGACGCGGTCATTTGCACGACCGACGTCGAGAGGCTGCTGTCGCGGCCGATCGGGACCGGGTGGCGGAGACTACAGCAGAGGGCGGCGTTCTCGCGGACCTGGGGGGACTGCTACGGGCACGCGCTGGTGGCGACCGGGCGGATTGAGGTGCAGGTGGATCCGGTTATGGCGTCTTGGGATGCGGGGCCGTTCCTCACGATTGCTACGGAGGCAGGGGGGAGTTTTACGACCTTGGATGGCCGGGCGACGGTGCACGGCGGGTCGGGGGTTAGCAGCAATGGGTTGCTGCATGGGGAGGTGTTGGGGGAGTTGGCTAGCGGCTGAAAAGGAAGATCAGCCCGGTGACCGAGGCGATGGCGCCGGTGATGAAGCCCACGTTGCGCCAGAAACCCAGATTCTGTGCCTGCAGAGGAACGAGGAGCTGATCGCCCGCCTGGAGATTGAGCTGATCAAGCGTCAGCCCCTGGCGGATCGCCTCCTGAAGGGCCTCCCCTTCGAGTAGCACTCGGGTCCCCCTCTCGATCCTGATTCCCTCCATGTCGGCCTGTGAGCTGGGTCCTCCCGCTAGCATCAGCGCCTCACCCAGGAGTGTCTCTGCGGGCATGGTGCAGAAGCACGGCTGCCCAACCGCCCCCTGCACTGATAGTCGCATCAGCCCATTCGCGCGCACGATCGGATCCCGGATGAAGCGACTCAGTTCCTGGGTCAAGCGGGCGCTGATCTCCGACCGAAGCACTCCGGCCAGCGAGACCTCCCCGAAAAGCGGGAGAGCGATCATCGGCCCTGACTCGACGGGAACAGTATCGGGAAGGTTCGGCTCGCCCTGGACAGAGAGGACGATCCGGTCGCCCACCCGGAAGTCGCCGTTCGTAAGACGCCCGCGGATTACGTCGGCGTCGGCACGGATGCTTCGCTTGACGCCTTCGGAGTACGCAGGGGAGGCCAGCGCCTGCTCGTACTCCTGGAGCAAGCGCGCAAGATCGGCCCGCGTCCGGACTGAGCTTCCCGGATCCGCGTTCGGGAGGACCTGGGCCTCGGCAGAGACGCCGGAGCTTCGGCTCCGGTGCCTGAGGGGCGCGCGGGTCGGGGGCGGCTAGCCAGAGTCCGATGTGAGCTGCAAGCAAAACCTCGGAAGCGGCCACGCGGTGGTGTTTGTTGGACCCGTCGCAGCTGAACCGTGAAAGAACGGGCGAGTCTCTTCTTCGCACCAGGGCGGAACGGAGGGGGTGGGATTCGAACCCGCGAGTCCCGAAGGACCCCGGCCATTGAGACCGGTGCATTGAGCCACTCTGCCACCCCTCCGAAAACAATATACAGCGCGGGGTACCGAGAGACGACTTCCCTGTGGGCTCGACTCACGTCCGGTCCGCGTCGCTCTTCTGCTTCTGCGTCAAACCCCGGACGAATTGCTCATTTGTGGCGGGGGACCTGCGCATGACCCTGCCGCCAGGCGATTGGTCACGGTCAAACCGGCCATTTCTGCTTGAACGTTGGGGCGCTCACGTAGTCCCCTTTCTCCCCTCGCGGTGTCCTTGTTAGACTCCGACTCTTTGGAGTCCGGCTGCCACTGGCGCATCAGGCGCCTTGCCGTGGTGGGTTGAGCCCGATCAATACACCTGCAGTTGGAGACGCTTAAGTGTCGGAGTCATTGCTCGTATCGGAGGCCCGTGCCCAGGAACTCAAGGAAGAGGCGGTCCACCTTCCTTCCTGGGACCTGACGTTCCGCCAGATCTGGGATCTGGAGCTGCTGCTCTGCGGTGCGTTCGCGCCCCTGAAGGGCTTCCTCGGTAAGGCCGACTACGACGGCGTCTGTAAGAACATGAGGCTGGCGGACGGCTCGCTGTGGCCGATGCCGATCATGCTCGACGTGACGCAGGAGCTCGCCGACACGCTGAAGGAGGGCGGCCGAGTGGCGCTTCGGCACCCGGAGGGCATGGTCCTCGCGGTGCTCACGGTCTCCGACGTGTGGACGGCGGACAAGGAAGTCGAGGCCAAGGCCGTGCTGGGCACGACGAGCCAGGAACACCCGGCCGTGTTCGATCTCATGCAGCAGGCGCATCCTGTGTACGTCGGCGGGTCACTCGAAGGCGTTGAACTTCCGCCGCACCACACGTTCCGTCACCTGAGGCACACGCCGGCCCAGCTCAAGGAAGAGTTCGAGCGCTTGGGCTGGCACAAGGTCGTGGCGTTCCAGACGCGCAACCCGATGCATCGAGCGCACGTCGAGCTCGCTCGCAACGCGGCTGCCCAGATCGAGGGCAACCTGCTGATCCACCCGGTCGTCGGTCTCACGAACCCCGGCGACGTCGACTACTTCACCAGGGTGCGCTGCTACGAGCACGTGCTCAAGCACACGCCGGCGCACTCGGCCATGGTGAGCCTGCTTCCGCTCGCGATGCGCATGGGCGGCCCACGTGAGGCTCTGTGGCACTCGATGATCCGCAAGAACTACGGCTGCACGCACTTCATCGTCGGGCGTGACCACGCGGGCCCGCGCGACAAGAGTGGCAAGCCGTTCTACGGCCCGTACGACGCCCAGGAGCTCGTCAAAGAGCACTCGGACGAAGTCGGCATCGTGCTGGTGCCCTTCGAGGAAGTCGTCTACAACCAAAGCAAGGGTGAGTACATGGCGCGCTCTGCGGTGGCTGAGGGCGACAACATTCTCGACCTCTCAGGCACTGAGCTGCGTCGTCGCCTCAAGGAGGGCTCTGACATCCCGGCGTGGTTCAGCTATCCCGAGATCATCGAAGAGCTGAGGGTGCGCTACCCGAGCCGGGCGAGGCAGGGCTTCACGCTCTTTATGACGGGACTGTCCGGTTCCGGCAAGTCGACGATCGCCAACATCGTGATGGCGAAGCTGATGGAGGTCGGTACCCGTCCGGTCACGCTGCTCGACGGCGACATTGTGCGGAAGAACCTCTCCAGCGAGCTCGGCTTCAGTAAGGAGCACCGCGACCTCAACATCCAGCGCATCGGCTTCGTCGCAAGCGAGATCACCAAGAACCGCGGCGTGGCGCTCTGCGCGCCGATCGCGCCCTACCGCGCCGTACGCCGGCAGGTCCGTGAGCTGATCGATCCGTTGGGCGCGTTCATCGAGATCTACATCGCCGCCCCGGTCGAAGTCTGCGAGGTGCGCGACCGGAAGGGACTCTACGCCAAGGCGCGCGCGGGTCTCATCAAGGGCTTCACGGGCATCGACGATCCCTACGAGGAGCCGGAGAACGCAGAGATCGTCCTCGACACGACCACCATGAGCCCCGAAGAGTCCGCCGCTCAGGTCCTGCTCTACCTCGAGAATGAGGGCTTCATCGCACCCGAGGCTTAGCGGTCCCGGTCTACCCCCTCGGGTAAAGGGCAGCAGAGATGGTTAGGGAAGAGGCTCCACGACCCTGAAGAAGCTCTGCTCGCCCGAAGTTCGGCCCGGCACCATGAAGACGACGGCGTCTTCACCGATGAAGTCCGGGAACGCGAGCTGACTCGCGCCCTCGCTATCGGCGATTCTCGTCACCCGGCGCTCGTCCCTATCGTATATGAAGATCCCGGGGTCGACACCTCCACCGGCCATCGAGCGCACGCGCGGCGTCGAGAACGCCAGCTTCCGACCGGTCTGGTCCCATGCGACCTTGCGCGTGGGCATGCCGAGGGCGAGAGCCTCCGTGCAGCGCCCCTCCGGCAGGATGCTGAAGATCTTCGTCGTCCCGCTCGCCTCTTCGCGGGCCGCGACCTCTGTACCGTCCTGCGACATGATCGGGGTCGAGAGCGACATCCCTGCACAGGGCACGACTGGCCCCCCCAGCGGGCGGACCGTGGCCGGGGCGCCTCCCACGACGTGTAGGACCTCGTAGTCTCGGTACACGAGCCCCTCGAACCAACTCGTCAGTACCCTGTACGTTATCGACGAATCGTCCTGGGAAAGAATGCCGACCGAGGGATATTGGTCACGCATCCGTTCGTCCACGAAGATGGGGCCCACCGCGCCGCCGCGGCCCAGGCGGGCGGCCTCGAAAACGTCTTCGGCGTCGAAGAACACGAGCCCGACGTTCCGCGGCCCCGGCGTGACGAAGTAGAGGCCGTCCGGCGTGGGCACGAAATCGACGAAGCCGGGCGCGACCCGGCTCTCACCGTCAACGAGGTCGAGAAGGTAGATGCGGCCGCCGGACTCATAGGCCAGCGCCTGCCGACCCGGGACCCAACGGAAGTAGGCACCCGGAACACCAACCGCGCGGTAGTCCTTAAGGATGGCGCGGCTGGGGCCGGTGACGGCCAACTCCTCCAGGAGCGAGGCCTCGTCGGGCAGCGTTGGCCGCGCAGTCCCATCAGAGAGCCGGGTCGCGATCATCGCCTCGTAGGCCCCAGCTTCCTTGTAGCCGAGGATCGCCGGACCAAGCAGGCGACTCCCACGGTGCACCACGAGGGCTGGAGCATGCGCGAGGGCCCCCGCGGCCAACATCGCCTCTGCCACCGCGGATGAAGTCGGCCCATCGAGCCCGCCGAACTCGGCATAACGCTCTAGCTCCTCGAAGCCGACGAGCGTCAGCTCAGCTCCAAGGCTCCGCGCTGCGCCTGCCACGTTCGAGATAGCCGCCCTCGAAAGCGGCATCCGCGGCGACCAGAAATAGACGACGCCCACACAATCCACGTCGCAGGCCGCGATACGGCTCACGGCTGATGCAAGAGGCGAGAGCGTGTCGATGCCGGCAGGCAGCGCCGTAAGCTCATACGCCGGAGCGGGTTCAGCGACAGCCGACGCGCCGAATCGGGCGGTTAGCGTGAAGCTCAGCACGCTCAGGCCGAGTAGGCTCGCCACCACCCAGCGAACGCGCGGAAGGCGCGACCCCTCGGCCGCCAAAGTAAGAAGGTCGCGTGCCATCAGCGGGCGCCCGTGAGCTCCTCACTCAAGGCCCACAGCCTGGCTCGGGCCCCTGCGTCGTATGCCTGGTCGTTCGCGCGCGCGGGCCGCAGCCCGTTGAAATAGCCGCCGCTCCCGACGTCGTCGGTAACGAGATGCATGACAGCCTCCGCACCCTCGCCCACAGTCGCGAGGGGCGTCAGGCCTGCCCGCTGTACCATCCTCGTGTCCATGTACGTCGCGGGGTGCAGCGCATTGACCACGACACCGGTGCCATCGAGGCGCTCGGCCAGATCAATGGTGAACAGAATCTGAGCGAGCTTGCTCTGCGCATAAGCCCGGCCACCGTCGAAGTCGCTCTCGATCATGACGTCGTCGAAGTCGATCGGCTGCTGGGCACCCGACGACACGTTCACGATGCGGGACGGCGCACTCTCACGAAGCAGGGGCAGCCACATCTGGGTGAGCATGAAGTGGGAGAGATGGTTCACCTGAAAGCGGAACTCAAGACCGTCCTCCGAGACCATGCGTTCGTCAGGGGCGCGGCCGAACCCGGCGTTGTTGATGAGCACGTCGAGCCGGTTGAAGTCGCGCAGTATCGCCTCGCCGAAGCTGCGCGTCTGGGCAAAGGAACCGAAGTCCGCCTGGTAGAAGCGCGCGTCGCCTCCCGCGGCTTCGATCTCGGCCACGACCTCCCGTCCCCGCTCCGCGCTGCGGCCGTGAACGACGATATACATATCCATGGAGGCGAGGCGCATGGCCAGCTCTTGACCCAACCCGCTGGTGGAACCGGTCACCACGGCGACCCGCTGACCCGGCCGGAGCGCGGATTGCGACGCCGCAGGCGCGCTCACCGCCACCGCCGCGAGGCCCGCGGCGAGGAGGATCCACGCCCGGCCGCGCCCGGTTGAGGGCTTCGCTTCGACAACGTGGTGACTCCTGCAGGGGCTCATGGCTCCGACTCCTCTATTGTGATCGCGGCGCTCCGCTCTCGACCTCGAATAGCGGCCGGGATCCGACAAAACGCAAGAGCGAGATGAGCCGCGCGGGCTGGATCGCCAAGCGTCGTGCGACGGCCCGGCCTGAGCCGACCGCGCAGCTCAAAGACCGGTCAGATGCTACACGCCATGTCTTGAGCGCAGCACTGCGGTGACTTGATCATACCCTCGCCGTCGGGGCACTTCGACACCGCGACGTCCCGGCCATCGGCAGTGGTGATCGTGTCGTGTACTAGCTCCTTGCCGCACTTAGCGCAGGTCATGTTCACGCTCATCCCGCACTTGTCGCAGGTATACGTCGCCATCGCCACTCGCCTCCTTGAGAATCAGTTCGGAATTTGGACCTGAGACATTAGCTCAGTCGGCATCGGGAGGGCTACCTCGCTTCAAGCAACTCGCCCACGGCCGATCGGAACTCGTTGACCGCTTCGTCCATGGATCGCATGGCCGGCCCGGCCTCCAGCTCCTCGACGTCAAACGCGGTCACGGTCGCGCGAACCCGTGTCTCGGCTCGAATCATCTCGGTCTTCAGCGCCGCTGTCTGCGACCCGAAGCGCTCCATTCCGAGGAGCTTGATCGGCTCGTAAACCAACCGCTCCACAGCTTCGTCCCCACTCCACGACAACCATTCTAGTCCAGCACCGAGTAAGTCCAGCGCACCCTCGACGGGGACCTTGTTAATCTTGTGACTGACCTCGGGCCCGGTGATCACTTGGGCCTGGACGGGCGATGCCGCGAGCCCGATACCAACGATCAGTCCCAAGGTAACGCACGCCGTGCGCCTCATTCGTACTCCCCCGAATCGGTCTTCACGAACCCTTCACGAAGGAGGGTAGCGACCACGACCCGGGCCCGCACGGAGCTTGTTCAGGGCCTTTAGCGAGGCGTGCCGTACTCGCCATGGGGCCTTCGTGTCGGCGACGACGCTTTTAAGCGCGTCTGCGGATCCCTGCTCAGGCACGTGCGCCAATACCTGTGCGAGGCTGATGCGGATGGTGGCCTCCTCGCTTGGGTCGCGGAGTCGCCGCTCGCACAGCTCCAGGACCGCTGATCCGGCGCTGGCGAGCCCATTTTTGATTCGACCTCGAACGACTGGGTCGCCCAACATCGACACCAGTCGATCGCGGAGCTCCGCCGACCCCGAACGCCCGACGCCACGAATCGCGAACCCGCTCACGATCTCATCTTCGTCGCCTAGCAGCCGGCCGAGGATCTCCGTCCCCGGCCCCTCCCCCAACAGCCCTCCAGCCAGGGCCAGCTCACGACGGACAGCAACTTCCGAGTGCGCGGTTGCCTCCCCGAGCCGACCCTCGGCACGAGCACCCGGAAGGAGTGCCTCGAGACGAGCATAGGCGAGACGTTGCGTGGTGGTGGCGTCAGTTCCTGAGTGAAGCAGCCATGAGAGTGCGGCGAGTCGTGCTCGCTCGTGCGAGCTTCGCGGCATCCGGGAGACGGCGGACGGCGTCGAGATCGGCGCGCTGACCACGCTCACTGAGGTCGAGACCAGCCCGCTCATCCAGGAGCGCTTCGGCCTCCTGGCCGACGCCGCGCGACACGTCGCGAGTCCGCAGATCCGCAACGCGGGCACGCTGGGAGGAAACCTCTGCCAGGACACACGCTGCTGGTATTACCGGTACGGTGTGAGCTGTTACCGCGCCGGAGGAAATACGTGCTACGCCGCGGCGCCCGAGGCGATGAACCGGGAGCATGCGCTGTTCGGCGCTAGTCGCTGTGTAGCGGTGACCCCCTCCGACTGCGCCCCAGCCGTCGTGGCACTCGACGCCCAGATGGTGGTGCGGAATCGAGGTGGGGAGCGGGTCATCCGTGCTGGGGACTTCTTCATGGAGCCTTCCGTCGACATCCGCCGGATGACCGTGCTGGAGCCGGAGGACCTGCTCACGGCGATTCGGCTGCCTAGCGAGTGGTCCGGCGCGAGCTTCTACTTCGAGAAGGTCGCGGACCGAAACGTGTGGGATTTCCCACTGGTCAACGTTGCTGCCGCTTTTCGCATGAACGGCGCGACGGTGGCCGACGCCCGCATCGTCTGCGGCGCGGTCCAGTGCATCCCTCGTCGCGTGCAGTCGGCGGAGCGCCTCGTGCGTGGGCAGGCGCGGAGCGATCAGGTCGCCGAGTCAGCTGGAGAGGCCGCTATTGAAAGGGCGGAGCCGCTCGGCTTCAATCAGTTCAAGATTCCGCTCATGCAGAATCTCGTGAAGAGGGCGGTACGAGGGGCGTAAGGTCGCGGCACCGAGGGCAGTGAGGGGAACCTCTGTCGCGGCCAGCGCGTACGCACCGCGGGACCTTCACGCACCCCACGTGCCTGTTCTCAGGGTCCGCCCTATACTGTCCGTACTGTCCGTCCGCAAATCCAGCTAGGAGTGCATTCCATGATCCGTCGCCTCACGATGGCGGTCTGCGCCCTGCTCATCGCCGTCCCGGTAGCCGCTCAGGCACCGGCCGGCTGGCAGATGCGCGTCGACCACAGCACCAACCCCAACGATCCTGACGACGTCCCCGAGGTCACGGTCACGGGCTCCGCGAGTGCACTGGAGGTGCATACGGGCCCGGCGGTCACGCTTTGGAGCCCAGCCAACACAGCGTCAGGTCAGTACGCGCTCGAAGGGACCTTCACGCTGCTCGAACCGAGTGGACACGTGAACTACTATGGGCTGATCTACGGGGCCGGCGCGCTCGAGGGCGCTCAGGAGAACTACATCTACTTCCTGGTCGCACAGAACGGCTCGTACATCATCAGGCACCGGGCGGGGACGGAGACGGTCCACGACATCATGGGACGGACGGAGCACAGCGCCGTTGCTACGCCCGGCGCGAACGGCCAGTCAGTCAACCGGCTCCAGGTACGGGTGGGCGCCGACGAGACGCAGTTCGTCGTAAACGGCACCGTCGTCCACACGGCCCCCAAGTCCGGAATGGCCGGCCGCACCGACGGGATCTGGGGCGTGCGAGTGAACCACGTGATTCCGGGAGTTCGTGTCGAGGGCCTACGCGTAACGCGCTGACGTCACCGGGTAGTCTTATCTAGACGAGGAGGCGGCCGGGTGGTAACCCGGCCGCCTCTTCTTACTAACGGCTCGGCCCGCCTGAGCCCCCCTTACCTCAGCACCAGCGCACGCGCACCCGGTACCGGACCGTCGTCTCCCCACTCGCCGGCACCTCGGGCGCCATGGAGAACGTCCACGCGTCCATCTGCGTGTAGGGATGGCTCGACGACAGGATCTGCCAATCCCCGCCGACCGGCTCGACGAGCGTCACCTCGACGTCCTCGTCCTTGTGGTTGCGGAGATCGATCTGCCACGTGCTCTCCGACACGCACCCAGAGATCACGTCGTAGTCCATCTGGAGCCGGTCGCCGACCACATCGAACGCCTCACCCATCTTGATGCGGATGGTCTCGTCGCGGGGCGTGTGGTCGATCAGGTCCTCACCGATGAACTGCTGAGCGCCTGATCCGTCGCGTTTGTACACACGCACGACGCCTTTCGGGAGCGGCATGCCCAGCCCGTTCCGCTCGCTGTTCTCGAAGTCCAGGAAGACACCGACCTTCTGGTTCGACGTGACCTGGCCGTACTGCCCTCTGTAGTAGTGCGTCGCGCCGTGGAAGATGAGGCGCTTCTCGACGCCAAACTCCTCGGCCTCGAGGAGAGTGACCTGCTTCTGCTCGTTGTTCATGAGGTCGGCAGGACGCCCCAGCGTGTACAAGTGGTACTCAAAGAAGCCTTCCTCCGAAAATCCGGCGGACTCCTGTACCACGTCAGCCATCATCGCGCGGCGCATGGCCGCGGGCGCAACGTTGTCCTGGACCCGCTGGACGTCGCCCGCCACGAGTTGGAGCCTTGCCCCCTGAAAGGACGTGCCGCTCTGGTTCGTGAGTGTGACCCAGCCTGTCAGCCCCGCCTCGTCATCGTCCTCGTTCAGCACCATCACGTAGTCGGACTTCCAGTTCATGCTCTGAGTGAGGTACGTCACCTCCACCTGCTGGTCGCCCCCGCCCGCGTCCAGTCGCCACAGCAGTGTCGGCTCGGCAATCAGGTTGTCGGGCACCTCGGGAAAGCCGAAGCGCCCCGGATAGTTGAAGGTGATCTCGTCGCCGATCCGGAGGATCGGGCCGCCGTTCACTGACAGGACCTCGGCCTCCACCATCTGGTCCTCGCCCGTCTGTGGATTCGTGCGGTACACGTTGACCATGCGGCCCACGTACTTCTCGAGAAGCTTTTGAGGATTGAGGAGGTCGTACTGGTAGTTCTGCTCCAGCACTTGGAGCCCTCGGCCGCCGATGGGTCGAATGTGCACCGTCTCCGGCTGGATGCCCGAGGCGACGTCCCCAAATTCGAGAGCCACCCGGCCCGAGGGCAGATCGAGCGTCCGGACTTCGCGCACGAGGCCGAAGTTCTGGTTGTAGACGGTGATCGACACCGTTTCGCGCTGTGCTGCCGTTGATTGCTGCGCCGATGCGGCCTGTTGGTGTGGCGAATCTTCTCGGGCCGGTGAGCTGATCGCTGCGGGCACAGTCACGGCAGTGAGCGTCGCCGCGAGTGTCAGTAGTCGTCGCACGTCGAACCTCCTGGTTTCAGAAGCCCTGCTATGTATGGGCTGCGGCCGGGGCCGCTACGAATCGTCGCGTGTGTGCTGCGTTTGATGTGACGTAGCAACGGCGGCAACTTGCACAGCCGAATAGGATGGGGGTGAAGAGGCTGGCCCTTCAAAGGCGAAGCCGTCCCGACCGTGGCCGGTGTTGCACGTGATGATCCGGGCGGGGCATGTTCAAGCGGAGAGCAGACCATGTTGCCACCAACATTCGAGGTCCACAGGGTGATCGACCAGATCGTCCACGCCGCCGACGAGGGCGACATGCTGCGGCGCGCGGTTGAGTAGGCCGTTGCGGCCACTTCGGGGATTCGCGGCCTTCGCGGCGCTCGTAGCGGCAGCCACCTCCCCTGTTGGGCTACGACCCGCCGCCGCACAGGTCGAGGTCGCGGAAGCGACCATCTGGGAGCTCCAGGAGGCCATGGCCTCAGGGCGGACCACATCAGCTGAGATCACGGCTGCCTACCTCGCACGGATCGAGGTCTACGACCGCGCAGGCCCGAAGCTGAACTCGATCCTCCGCCTCAATCCAAACGCGCTGGCGGAGGCCGAGGCGATGGATCGGGAGCGGGCGACCCGGGGGCCCCGCGGGCCGCTCCACGGCATCCCGATCGTCCTGAAGGACAATTACGACACGTTCGATATGCCGACGAGTGCGGGCACGCTCGCGTTGGCGGGCCTGGTTCCACCCGACGACGCGTTCCAGGTGAAGAAGCTCCGCGAGGCCGGAGTGGTGATCCTCGGCAAGACGAACATGCACGAGCTCGCCAGCGGCATCACGACGATCGCATCACTCGGTGGCCAGACCCTGAACCCATACGATCCGACCCGAAATCCTGGGGGATCGAGCGGCGGTACGGGCGCCGCCATCGCCGCCAGCTTCGCTGCCGTCGGATGGGGCAGCGACACCTGCGGCTCGATTCGCATTCCCGCCGCGCACAACAACCTCGTGGGACTCCGGCCGACCAAAGGGCTCTCCAGCATCGACGGCATCGTGCCGCTCTCGCACACGCAGGACGTGGGAGGACCGCTCGCCCGCAGTATCGAGGACCTCGCGATCGCGCTCGACGCGACGATCGGAGCCGATACCGCCGATCCTGCCACGCGTGCCCTGGAGGGACGAGCGCTCCCCGACTTCGTCGCCTCGCTGGATAGTGATGCCCTGAGGGGAGCGCGCATAGGCATCTTCGAGCCCCTCTTCGGGGACGATCCGGAAGATGCGGCCATCGGTGAGATCGTGCGGAGCGCGGTCCGGGGCATGGAGGCATCGGGCGCGACTGTCGTCACCATCGAAACGACGGCGTTTCAGAGTCTCCTCGCCGGCTCCGGCGTGATCGGGCATGAATTCAAGTGGGACCTCATGGACTACCTCGCTGCCGTGCCCGACGCGCCGGTGGCCTCGCTGAGCGAGATGATCGAGCTCGGGCTCATTCACGACGCAGTGATCGGGACCATGCGACGCTGGGACGAACCCTTGGAGCGGGACACCGAGGAGTACCGAACGGCTCTCGTCGCCCGGGAGTCCCTGAGAGAGGCGGTTCTCTCCGAGATGAACAGCCGCAGCCTGGACGCATTAGCGTACCCGCCGATCCGTCGCGTGGCCGCCCGAGTCGGAGAGCCACAGCGTGGATCCGCCTGCCAACTCAGCGCGCACACCGGCCTCCCGGCACTCTCGCTTCCAGCCGGATGGACCGACGAGCTACCCGTGGGAATGGAGCTCTTAGGTCGCCCGTTCGACGACGCTCGGATGGTCGCCTTTGGCTACGCGTTCGAGCAAGCGACCGATATTCGTCGCACGCCGACGATCACTCCTGCGTTGCGCCCCGGTGTCACGGCCGCCACGACGTCCGCAGAGATCAGCGCCTCGGGCGGAGCCGGCGAGGTTACCGTGCGCTTCGAGTACGACGCCGCGGCTGGCCGGCTAGGCTACAGAACCGAAGTCGTCGGCGCTGCACCCGACGACGTCTACGCGGTCGTGCTTCGTCATGCGGACCCGCAGGGTCGATGGTCCGTCGCGGCACAACTGTCCGGGCCCGGAACGTTAGCGGCCTCTGGGTGGCTCTCGCTGACGGACATCATGCGCACCCAACTGGAGGCCGACGAGCTCTACCTGGAGCTCATCACGCGGTTTCAGCCGGTAGCCTCGGCCCGCGTGCCCGTGCGCCTCCCGCCGAGGCAAGGCTTCGGTTCCTAGCCGAGTCCCGCCACGTACTCCCGGAAGGCCTCCTGCGAGCGCAACGGCATCTCCCCTTCCGTGCCGGCGTAGGGATTCGTGCCGCTTTCGTCGATGACGCGCGCCTTGCGGTTGTCGGCGAGCTGGAGATCGAGACTCCGCTGGAGCTGTGCGCGGACGTCGGGGTCATAAACCGGGATGGCGACCTCGACCCGCCGTGAGAGATTCCGGGTCATCAAGTCCGCCGACGCGATGTACATGCGGTCCGCGTGTCGGACCCCGGCGTGTTCGTCAAAGAGATCGTAGGAACGGACGGTCACTTCACGACTGATGAGGTCACGGACCAGATCCGGAATATCCTTGTGGCTCGCTTCTCAGACGCGATGGCATCGTCCGGCATCCCGGTGCTCGACATGGCGGCGAACTACGACGAGCTGGGCACTAAGTTGGACGAGCGAGTGAAGGGCGACCTCGAGTCGTACGGGCTCGAGCTGCGCACCTTGTTGGTCGAGAACATCTCGCTCCCGCCCGCGGTCGAAGAGGCGCTCGACAAGCGCACGAGCATGGGCGTCATCGGTGACATGTCCAAGTACACACAGTACCAAGCCGCGACGGCGATCGGCGATGCGGCCAAGAGCCCCGATGGGGGAGGGATGGCCGCGGGGGGTATGGGAGCCGGGCTGGGCATGGCCATGGCCAACCAGATCGGCCAAGCGTTGAACCAGCCACAACAGGGATCGAGCCCTGGTGGTGCCACGCCGCCGCCCATGCCTCAGGGTCCCCAGTATTTCACGGCGGTCGGCGGCCAGCAGGCCGGTCCGTTCGCGATGGACGCTCTCAAGGAGCAGATCCGAGCGGGCACGGTCACCAAGGAAACGCTCGTCTGGGCGGAGGGCATGGCCGAGTGGGCCCCCGCAGGTGACGTCGAAGCCATCACGAAGCTCTTCGGGTCAGTCCCGCCGCCCCTGCCGAGGTAGCTGCCCGAACGCCCGAAAGTCTTGATGACCGAAGGGGTCCGCCAGTTTCCATGCACGCAGTGCGGTGCGAAGGTGAAGTTCGCCCCGGGCACGGACTCGCTCGAGTGTCCGTACTGCGGTCATCAGACCGCGATTCCGGTCTCGACCCACGGCATCGAGGAACGCGACTACGGCGCCGCGCTCGCCGACAAAGGCGCGGGCGCGGACACAGAGGAAGTGCAGTCCGTCTCCTGTGGTTCCTGCGCGGCATCAGTCGAACCCCCGGCCTCGGCGGAGGCGTTCCCTTGCCCCTACTGCGGCTCGAGCATCGTGACGACCTCTGGGTCACAGCGGCTCATCAAGCCGCAGGCCCTATTGCCCTTCGAGATCGCGCGCGACCGGGCGACCGAGCTCTTTCGCACTTGGATCACGAAGCTTTGGTTCGCTCCGAACTCCTTGAAGAAGTTGGCGAGGCTCGAGGACCGGCTCCAAGGTCTGTACGTGCCCTACTGGACGTATGATGCCGACACTGTGAGCCGATACAAGGGCCAACGCGGTGACAACTACACGACGACCCGCAGGGTCACACGAAACGGCAAGCAGGTCACTGAAACGGTGGTCAGGATCCATTGGCGCCCGGCCGCCGGCACGGTGTCACGCCAATTCGATGACGTCCTGGTCGTCGGCTCCAAGTCCCTGCCCCGCGACCTCGCCCAGGAGCTCGAACCCTGGGACCTGGACAATCTCGTTTCTTACGCCGACGAATATCTTTCGGGCTTCATCGCGGAGCGGTACCAGGTCGATCTCAGGCAGGGCTGGTCACGCGCCGCGGGGCGCATGGAGCAGGTCATTCGCGGAGATGCGAAGCGCCACATCGGCGGAGACCATCAGCGCATCCACTCGCTCGATACGAAGCACAGCGCCCTCACGTATAAGCACGTGCTGCTGCCGATGTGGATCTGCTCGTACCGATACAAGAGCAAGGTCTACCGCTTCTTGGTGAATGCCCGGACGGGCGAGGTCCAGGGACACCGCCCGTGGAGTTGGATCAAGATCACGCTGACGGCCCTCGCGGTGGGGGTGGTGACACTGATGATCTACACGGCGCTCAACACATAGGCCGGTCGGCCACCCGCACTAGCGAATGGGTGAGCCGTCGCGGTCAAGAAGCACCGGCTCACCGAGCCCGAGCGCCGAGAGCCTCTCGAGTTGCGTACGGGCGTCGCCCACCACCAGCCACACCATCCGCTGCGGATCCAGGTAACGGTCCGCGAGCTCCCGAATGCGGGCAACCGTCATGTCCCGGACCACCTGTTCGCGTCGAAGCATGTAGTCCGCAGGGAAGCCGTAATCGCTCATAGCCGCCAGGATGCCGAGCTTCGCCCCGCGTGACTCGAACGCACGGGCGTCGGCCCGCAACAGATAGCCTTGGGTCGCGTCCAGGTCCTCGGCATCGAAGCTCGGGCCGTGTTCGCTGACGATCTTCTTCACCAGGCCTAGCGCCTCGAAGGTGACGTTCGAGCGCACGGACGACCCGATGTTGAACGGGCCGGGGAAGCCCGTCCCCTCGAAGTCGGAGCCGATGCCGTACGTGTAGCCCCTCTGCTCCCGCAGGGTCTGGTTGAGCTCGGAGGTGAAGCTGCCCCCCAGGCGGAAGTTCATCACGTTGGCCGGATGGAAATCGTCGTCGGGCTCGGCTAGAGCGAGATAGCCGATGCGGAGCACGGACTGGGCCGCGTCGGGAACGTCGACGAAATAGAGACCCGCCCGCGCCGGGTCCCATTCCGGAGGGCCAGGGCGGGCGGAGGCCGGCCCCTGCCAGCGCTCCGCGATGCCATCGAGGGCCGCCATCACCTCCGAAGCATCCACCGCCCCGACAACGAGGTAATCGGCGTCAGCGGGCCTAAGCATGCCGGCATGGTAAGCGCGCAGGTCTTCGAGCGTGATTCCCTCCACGGTCGCCGCGTCTCCGAGCCGGTTCTGAGCAAGCACATGGTCGCCGTACAGCAGTCGCCTGAAGACGTCGTCAGCCAGCGCCGTGGGCGAAGCCGAACGCTGCCGCAGCGTGGTGACGACGCGCTGACGGGCCAGATCGAACTCGTCTGGATCGAAGCGGGGCTCGAGAAGCATCTCCTCGACAAGTGCCATCGTCTCGGCATAGCTACGCGCCAACGTCGTCCCCGCAATCGTGAGCGACTCTGGACCAGCGACGACATTGACCGACGCACCCAACAGGTCGATGGCCGTCTCGAGCTCCTCCGGCGTCTTGCTCCCCGTACCCTCAATCATCGTCTCGGCGAGCAGGTTCGCGATGCCGACACGGTCCGGATTCTCCACGAGCTGGCCACCCTTCATGCGCAGCCTGAACTCCACCAGTGGAACCTCCCTGTCCTCGATGCCGAGAACCTCGACACCGTTCCGCAGCTCGTCCTGCCAGACGACGGGTGCGACGAGCACGGGAGGCTCCCCGAACGGTGGCGCGACCGAGCGGTCGATCGCGGAGTTTGTGTGGCTGTCCCTCCACGTCACCGCGCCGATCTCGGACTCGGCCCCCTGGACGATGGGCTCCTCGACCACTTCCGCTCGGGACGACCCCTCGAGCGCCAGCTCCGGACCTCCCCGCGGCACGAAGCTCGTTGCGACGTAGGGTCGATCCTTCACATAGCTCTCGTAGACCCGGAGCACTTCGGGGGCCGAGACCGAGAGGAGACGATCGAGGTCGGCGCTCGAGTATCCCGGATCTCCTGCGAAGATGTTGGACTGAGCGAGCTCGAACGCCTTGCTGAGCACCGAAGACCGGTTCGCATAGAACGACCTCTCGTATCCTGCCTTCACCCGCCGGAGCTCGTCGGGGGGCACGCCCTCGTCCTCGAAGCGGCGGAAAGCCGTTTCCACCGCGGCGAACACCGTATCGAGGTCGGTCCCCGCATAAGCCGTGATTTGGAGGGTTACTCGTCCGGCGAGCTCAGCCTCCCAATGGTAGGCGGAGGTGGCCGGCGCCAGCTCCTCTTCGTCCACGAAGACCTCGTAGAACGGCGACGACTTTCCGTCGGTCAGCAGGCGAGCGAGAAGCACGAGCGCATAGGAGTCAGGGTGATACTCGGGCACCCCCGGCCACGCCATGGTGAGTCTGGGCAACCGCGCGAAGGCATCCTCGTGGAACAGACGCTTCGACTCCGTGAGCACCACAGGCGGTGGTTCAGGAGCCGGTGGCATCTCCGCACGGGGGATCTCGCCGAAGTAGCGCTCGATCCACTCCTTAGTCTGCTCGATGTCGAGGTCCCCTGCTACGACGAGCGTCGCGTTGTTCGGCCCATACCACTTCCGGTGGAAGTCGATCACGTCTTCGAGGCCCGCAGCGTCCAGGTCGGTCATGGAGCCGATGACCTGCCAGCTGTACGGGTGGCCCGCGGGATATAGTGCCCGGTCGATCACATAACCCGTGTGCCCATAGGGAGCGTTGTCGTAGCTCTGCCGCTTCTCATTCTTAACGACCTGTCGCTCCTTGTCGACGACGGACTCAGTCACCGTGTTGATGAAGAATCCGAGCTTGTCAGCCTCGGTCCACAGCGTTCTTTCGAGCCCATCGATGGGCACGGTCTCGTAGTAGTTCGTCCGGTCGTTGTTGGTGGTCCCGTTCGTCGCGCCACCCACCTCGTCCATGACACGATCCAGCCCACCCGGTCCGACGTTCTCCGAGTTCAAAAACAGGAGATGCTCGAAGACATGCGCGAAACCCGTCCGTCCTTGGACCTCGCGGGCCGAACCGACGTGGAAGGTCATCGCGACGGCCGCGATGGGGTCGGACCGGTCGACATGGAGGATCACCTCTAGGCCGTTGGCGAGCTCATACTTCTCGAAGTCGATCGAGACCCTGTCCCCAGTCCCCGAGCGAGCGCAGCCCGACGCCCCGAGCGCGAGCAGGACAAATCCGAAGGCCTTCGTCACCGTACGCACGCGCATCCAACTACCTCCTTGGGACCCCTACCGAAACTCCTTCTGGAGTTCGTCGAGCGCGGCGCTTCCCGGACAGAGCTTCCCGTACGGGATGTGCACGAGCGGTGTGTCCACGGTGTTTTCGAACTCGTGCATGTCCCCCCCCGACTCCTCGAGGTACAGAAGGCCAGTGGCGATCTCGCCTTTGGCCGCCACAGAGCCGAGGTAGTCGAGCACCCCACGGCGATCAGACGGGTCGTAGTCCTCGTTTACCTTCCGCAGCTTCACGACGCTGCCATCGTGCATCGTGACCGCTTTCACCGACCCCTCGGTGTAAGCGGTCTTGATCTCAGCCCGGAGCGGGACGAAATCGGTCTGGATGACCTCGTGCATGTGGTCCCGTGTGTGCGCGTAGCTCTTCGTGGAGCCCTTGTGGTCGTTGAAGGTCACGCACGGCGAGATCACGTCGACGAACGCGAAGCCCGTGTGGGAAAGGCCCGCCTTGAGGATCGGCACCAACTGAGCCTTGTCACCAGAAAAAGACCGCGCGACGAACGTGGCGCCGAGAGAGAGCGCCAGGCCGACCGAGTCGATCGGTCCCTGCCGATTGGCCACCCCGCCCTTCGAAGTGCTGCCAATGTCGGCCGAGGCGGAGAACTGACCCTTGGTCAGGCCATAGACGCCGTTGTTCTCCAGCACGTAAAGCATGTTCACGTTCCGCCGCACCGCGTGGCAGAACTGCCCGAGCCCGATCGACAGAGAGTCGCCATCCCCGGAAATACCCACATACAGTAGTTCCTTATTCGCGGCATTAGCTCCAGCGGCGATCGATGGCATGCGTCCGTGCACCGCATTGAACCCGTGCGCGTCTCGCACGAAGTACGTCGGCGTCTTGGAGGAGCAGCCGATCCCGGAGAGCTTCGCCAGGAGGTGTGGCTCCAAGTCCAACTCGAAAAAAGACTGGATGAGAGCCGCCGTGACAGAGTCGTGCCCACAGCCGGCGCACAGCGTCGACATCGAGCCCTCGTAATCCCTCTGAGTCAGGCCGAGGGCGTTCACCGGCATCTTGGGATGCCGAGCGACAGGCTTGGTGATGTAGCTCACGAGACCACCTCCATGAGCGCATTCTCCATATGCGGGGCGAGTCCTTCGAGGACGTGTCCCTTACTGAGAGGTTGACCGCCGTAGTACGTGACCGAGACCAGCCCTTCCTTGGCACACCCTGTCTCGTTCACGAGCAGTTTACGCAATTGCTGATCGCGGTTCTGCTCGATGACGAAGACGGTCTCGTGCTCGGAGAGGAAGTCCTCGACGGTCTGGTTGAAAGGGAAGCCCCTCACGCGCAGGTAGTCGACGTGGATCCCGCGGGCCGCCAGATCATCTCTGGCCTCCAGGACCGCCCAATGGCAGCCACCGAGTGAGACGACGCCGTGAGGCGCCGGAGTCGCCCCCTGGAACACCTCGGGGGCCGGCACGTGGTCACCCGCGGACTCGACCTTCGCGAGAAGGCGGTCCATCACCTCGGTATAGGCGTCCGAGTCCTCCGTGTAACTACCGTACTTGTCGTGACCGGAGCCGCGCGTGAAGTAGGCTCCCTTCGGATGGACCCCAGGCAGCGTACGCGCCGCGATATGGTCTCCGTCCTTATCTAGATAGCGATAGAACTTGTCGATCTCCTCCAGCTCCTCCGCCGAGAGCACCTTCCCGCGATCGGGCACATAACTGTCGTCCCATTCGAGACTCGGGATGAGCCAGTCGTTCATGCCGATATCGAGGTCCAGCATCACGAACGTGGGGGTCTGGAAGCGCTCCGCCAGGTCGAATGCTGCGACGGCGAACTCAAAGCACTCCTTGGGGTTCGCCGGGAAGAGCACGATGTGCTTGGTGTCCCCGTGAGATGCGTATGCGCAGAGCATGAGGTCACCTTGCTGGGTCCGCGTCGGCATCCCTGTCGACGGCCCCGTGCGCTGCACATCGAAGAAGACACTCGGCACCTCGGCGTAGTAGGCGAGGCCAATGAATTCGCTCATCAGCGAAATTCCAGGCCCGCTGGTGGGCGTGAAGGACCGCGCGCCCATCCACGCCGCGCCGATGACCATTCCGGCGGCGGCCAGCTCGTCCTCTGCCTGAATGATCATGAAGTTGTTCTTGCCGGTCTCGGGATCGACACGGAAGCGCCGGCAATACTCTGTGAAGCCGTCCATCAGAGATGTCGACGGCGTAATCGGGTACCAAGCACCGACTGTGGCGCCCGCGTAGACGCAACCGAGTGCGGCGGCCGCGTTCCCGGTGATCATCACCGAGTTGGCATTCGCGTCCATCGTCTCGAGGCGAATTGGGAGCGGGCAGTCGAAGTGCGTTTTGATGTAGTCGTAGCCGAGATCGATCGCCTGGTAGTTCGCATCCATCAGATGCTTCTTGGAGGAGAACTTCTCCTCGAGCATGCCCTTCACGATCGCCATGTCGATGTCGAGAAGGGCGACCAGCGCCCCGACGTACATGATGTTCTTCATGAGGATACGGGTACGCGCGCCCTGGAAGTGCTCGACGCACATGCCAGCGAGCGGCACTCCGATGAACGTCACGTCATCGCGCTGGAACTCTTCGGCGAGCTCCTTGGTGCTGTCGTAGAGCACCCACCCACCCGAAACGACCTCCTCGATATCCCTTGCATAGCTCTCGGGATTGATCGCGACGATCAGCTGGAATTCGGGGCTGCGCGCTGTGTAGCCGTCCTTGTTGACCCGGACCTCGTACCACGTGGGGAGGCCCTGGATGTTAGAGGGGAAGACGTTCTTCCCGGAGACAGGGATCCCCATGCGGAAGAGCGCCTGGAGCAGGAGGCCGTTCGCTGACGCTGATCCGGTCCCGTTGACCGTCGCGACCTTCAGGGCGAAGTCGTTGACGCGGCTAGCGCGGGGCTGGTCCAAGATTCTTGTCCTGCATAGGGGGTCAAGAGGTCGAACTGCATCATGTCCCACGCCGCGGTGGGGCACCGCTCTGCGCACAGTCCGCAATGGACGCACAGGTCCTCGTCCTTCACCATCACCCGCTTGGTCTGCGGCAGCCCCTCGGAAACGTAGAGAGCCTGCTCGAGGTTCTCCGCCGGAGCCATCAAACGCGGTCGAAGTTCGTCTTCCTCACCATCGTGCGTGATGGTGAGACACAGGACCGGACAGACGTCCACACACGCGTCGCATTCGATGCATAGATTCGCGGAGAAGTCAGTCTGAACGTCACAGTTGAGGCAGCGTGCGACCTCTCGCACCGTCTCCGCGACGTCGAAGCCAAGCTCCGCCTCGACCTTCATGTCGGTGAATCGTTTCTCTAGATCGACGTAGCGCATCGTCGTGCGATCCACCGGATCGTAGTCGTTCGAGTAGCGCCATTCGTGGATCCCCATTTTCGTGGAGATCAGGTTCATGCCGTCCGCCGGCCGCTCACCTACGGGAACGTCCTGGCAATAGTTGTGAATCGAGATCGCCGCTTGGTGACCGTGCTCCACCGCCCAGATGATGTTCTCGGGGCCCCAAGCGGCGTCACCCCCGACGAAGACCCCTTCCCGAGTCGTCATGAACGTTGCGCGGTCCACAACGGGCATGTCCCAATCGCCGAATTCGATGCCGATATCGCGTTCGATCCAGGGGAAAGCGTTGTCCTGACCGATGGCGAGGATGACGTCATCGGCGGGAAGGAAAACCTCATCGATCTTATGGCTCACCAGCCGACCCTTCTCGTTCTCCTTCCATTCGACGATGTCGAATACCATCCCCGTCAGGCGGCCGTCCTCGACCACGAACTTCTGCGGCGAGTGGTTCACCAAGATGTCGATCTTCTCGTCTTCGGCGTCCTCGAGTTCCCACGGTGAGGCCTTGAAGTAAGGTCGGTCCTTTCTGGCCATCACTTTGATGTCCTTGCCACCGAGCCGCTTCGAGCTGCGGCAGCAGTCCATCGCGGTATTCCCCACGCCGATCACCAGCACGCGCTCACCGATCGATTCGATGTGGCCGAAGTGGATGGATTCGAGCCACTCGATCCCGATGTGGACGTTCGCATCGGCCTCGACGCGGCCGGGAATGTCGAGCTCCTTCCCCTTCGGCGCGCCGGTGCCGATGAAGACAGCGTCGAAGTCGTCCTCGTCGAGCAGAGCCTTGAGGCTCTCGATGCGGTGGTTGTAGTGGATCTCGACACCCATGTCGAGAATCATGTCCATCTCTTCTTCGAGCACCGTCACGGGAAGGCGGAAGGACGGGATGTTCGTCCTCATGAGGCCGCCCGGCTTCGAGAGAGCCTCGAAGATCACGACCTCGTAGCCCTCCGGCATGAGGTCGTTCGCGATTGTCAGCGACGCCGGTCCGGCGCCGACGAGCGCGACGCGCTTGCCGTTCTTTAGAGTGGGCGCGGTCGGCAGGAGGTCGCTTACATCGCCCCTCAGATCCGCCGCCACCCGCTTGAGCCGGCAGATGGCGACCGGCTCGTCCTCTACGCGCGTGCGCCGACAGGCCGGCTCACACGGCCGGTCGCACGTCCGGCCGAGGATTCCCGGGAAGACGTTCGACTTCCGGTTGAGCATGTACGACTCGGTGTACCGGCCGTCCGCGATGAGGCGGATGTACTCCGGTACGTTGGTGTGAGCCGGACATGCCCATTGGCAGTCGACGACCCGGTGGTAGTACTGCGGATCCCGGGTGTTCGTGGGTCCCATATTATGGTTTCTGCGTTCCGCTAGGGCTTGAGATTTCCGCTAAGGCGTCAGGACTCTCGCGTGGAAAAAGCGCCCACCAGGGGCGCTTCGTAGACCTTCCCGGTCGGATGCGGGGCCGACCCGATGACCCATCATGTATCGCCTTCCCTGTGCCACGCAAGACAGTTGGAATTCACATCAGTCGCGCCACATGTGGCGGCCCTGGAAGATACAGCACTGACACCATCCGTCGACCCTCGTAGCTCCGCGAGTGATACGGCGTTCGCCGGTTCCCGTGGTTTGGCTCATGAACGAACGTTACCCGGAAAGGTGTTGGTGGGGAACCTCGCCAGGCGGCCGCATCAGGCCGTTTCGCGAATTCCCTGGCTAGGGGCTTTCATCTAGTTTGCCACATGCGTTTCGTGCATATCTCCGACGTCCACCTCGACACCTCGTTCGCGGGTCGCTCGGAGCCGGTCCGGCGAAGGCTCCGCGACGCGTCGAGGGAGGCGTTTCGGCGCGCGGTGGACTTGGCGATCCGAGAGGACGTTCACGCCTTTCTCATCGCCGGCGACCTTTTCGACGGAGAGCGCCTTTCCTTTCGCACCGAGCGCTTTCTCCTGGAGCAGACAGCGCGCCTGGGCGATCACGAAATCACCGTCGTTTACGCTACCGGCAACCACGACCCAGGCTCACCCGAGACGGGTCCGCGACCTCTACCCTGGCCCGCGAACGTCCACGTGGCAGCCGATGCCACGCCCAAGAAGGTCCTGATTTCGGACGCGACCGGTTCGCCGGTTGGATACGTGAACACGATAGGCCACGCCTCGACGCACGAGTCGACCGATTTGTCGCGGCTTCTTCCAAGGCCTACCGGGGAGCTCCCCGAGGTGGGCCTGATCCACACGCAAGTGCACTCCTCGCCCGGCTCCGACGACCATCACCCTTACGCGCCATCCGAGCTCACCTACTTGTTACGGGCCGGCTACGACTACTGGGCACTCGGCCATGTCCATGTGCGCCAAATGCTCGCCGACGATCCCCCCATCTGGTACGCCGGTAGCCTGCAGGGTCGCACCCACGCCGACCGAGGGGAGCGCGGCGCGCTGCTCGTGGATCTCTCGGACCGGGGAGCAGCAGCTGTCTCCTTTCGCTGTCTCGCGCCGGTGAGGTGGGAGACCGTGGAGGTCGACTGGCTGGACGGCGTTACCTCCCTCGATGAATTGGAGCGACACGTCCAGCTCGCATGGGACAGCCAGCGCGCCGACGACGTCGGCGTGAGTGGCACGGAGTGGATGGTTCGGGTGATTCTCACAGGAGCATGCGCTCTATGGTCCGAGCTGAGGGCGGATGAAGATCGCGACCTCCTCGCGCGTGAGCTGCGCGATGTGCTCGGCGTTCTCGAGGTGACCGTCGTTGCCGATGCGGTCCACCCCGTTCTCGATATGAACGACCACAGGGAGCGTATCGACGTGCTCGGGGGAGCGCTGCGGCTCGCCGGAGCGTTACGTCGTGGAGACACGCGCCTCGACGGTCTCGACCCGGGTGACCTTGTGGGCATCACCTCGGACGACCCCTCGGCCGTCGACCGGTACGTCCGCGAGCTCCTCGCCGACGTCGACGGAGAGATCGCCGCCCGACTCCTGGATACGTCGTCGACATGAGGATCGATCACATACGAGTAGGGGCCTTCGGGCGCATCCGTGACCTCGACACCGGACCGAACGCACTGGAGAGACTCGTCGTCGTGTTGGGTCCCAACGAGGCCGGCAAGTCGACGCTCTTCACCTTCCTGACCACTGTGCTCTACGGCTTCCAGCCCGCCTCGCGAGATCGAAACCCGCATGTCCCTTGGGGAGCAGACGAGGCCACGGGCTCGGTGCGGGTGAGCCTCGATACGGGGGGCTGCGCCGAGGTCGCGCGCACCCTTCGCTCGCAACCCACCGGCCTCCTCACCGTAGATGGCAACAGCACGGATCTCAGGAATCAGGCAGTGCCCTGGGTAGGCCACGTGCCGCGGACCGTCTTTCGGCAAGTCTTCGCGGTCACCCTTGGAGAGTTGGCGGGGCTAGATGGCGAGACCTGGGCGCGCATCCAGGACAAGATGATCGGCTCCATGGGAGCAACGGACCTCAATTCCGCTCGTGCCGTCGCCGAGGCGTTGGAGCGAGAGGCTGGCGAGATCTGGCGTCCGAACCGTCGCGGCAACCAACGGTTGCGAGAGATCCAAGTGACACTTCGGGATCTACGGGGCAACCGAGCGGCCGCTCAGGAGCGCGATGCTCAAATAAGGCGTCTCGTGGAGGAGCGTGAGAGCGCCCGAGCGGAGTTACACGATGTAAGGGAACGGCGTCAGCTCGACCGAGCAGAGATCCAGCGGGCACAGTCGCTGCTGCCCGTGAAGAGACAGCTGGAGCGTATCGCGACTCTCTCTCACGACGCCGGGTCTGCAGAAGCACTCCGTGGGCTGCCGCTGGATCCTCCGGGACGGTTCGTGGAGCTGCGAGCCCAACTAAGAACGATGGAGGAAACCCGGGCCACAGCCGAGCGGGACATCGCTGAGCGGGAGGCTACGATCACCCGGGCCGAGGCAGTCGCTGGAACACTCATGGGCAGGCGAGATGAGATCGTGCGGCTCGTCGCCCGAGCCGCAGGTTGCGCGCCGGACAGGGTGAGGACGATCGAGCTCGAAGGCGAGATCGCGGATGTGGAGGCTCGTCTCGATGGCGCGGCATCCCATGCGCACACGGGTTCGTGGAGCGAAGTTCCGGCCGACGCGCACGCCGAAGTGCCCGTCGAGCTGCTCAGAGAGCGCAT
>Ga0114996_10000333_pt1 | contig 65840 bp, 70 predicted proteins | sample ArcticOcean_MG_C_4_FD_87039 | JGI IMG/M metagenome (GOLD analysis project Ga0114996, IMG submission 87039) | Marine microbial communities from western Arctic Ocean - ArcticOcean_MG_CB4_134 | ecosystem: Environmental > Aquatic > Marine > Oceanic | place: Arctic Ocean: Canada Basin | collected...
CAGGGACAGGCGGAGGTCATTGGAGTCTGGATTGACAACGCGCCAACGACATTGAACCCCTTCCCCCCGGACGGAACGGACGGCGGCGTTGTCGACTGCGACCGAGACACCTTCCTCTTCTGCTTCACCCAACTCGTGGATTAGTCATTGGTTGAAGCGGGCGGGCTGAGATAGCTGCGACGGGACCGCACGATGAGCGCTCTCTGGTTGTTCTTCCTTGGCACAATCCTGGTGACCGGAGGCTTCGTCGCGGTCACCGAACTCGGCGGTGCGGGGGTGCCCATTCAAGGGGCCCCCACCTTCTCCGCCGTCCTGGATGAGGTCGCTGAGATCGCCGAGCGGATCGAAGAGCAGGTCTCGGGACGGACGGATGAGGCCGCTCGCAACTTGGGGGACTTCCTCAGTGACCTTCCTCAGCAGTTGGGCGTGGAGAACGACGAGGACGAATCCGCCCAAGCGGACGATCCATCCTTGCCCACCGACGAGGCCGCATCGACGGACGCGCCAGATCCCGACTCAGAGAGCCCCCGACCACCGCCATCCATGTTTGGGTTCGACCTGGTGGATGCTTCAGTCGACGATTCGACAGATGAGGATCCGGATGAGCGTCCGTCCGACCCGACCGTGACCGAGGATGACAGCGGCGGCAAGCAGAATTCGGGACGACGCGTTGATGTCTGCCAGAGTGGCGGTTCCAACACCGTGACCGTGGACCAGCATGGCGGCGCGGCGTTAGTGGCTCGGGGTGGCGAAGAGGGCGTCTGCGAGAGCTGAGCCTCGGATACCGCTCGCCTGACTCGAACTTGGTGGTGCAGGCCCGACCAGCCGCGCCGATGAGGACAGAGAATGTGACGGTGTTGGGGGATCCACGGTGCGGTAGCGCGCCGGAAGCCGAACTCGATCCGAGTGGACCGTGCGCCAGTTGCCTCCGTTGCCGATGGCCAGTCAGCGCGTCATCGAGATGATCGAGGACCCGGTTGGAAGTCTTCCGCTCAATCGACCCGATCGACCAAGACGGGCTTGTGAGAGCCCCGGATCACCGCATCCGTCACCGAGCCTAACGCCATGCGCGCCAGCCCGCCACGACCGTGCGATGCCATGACGATCAAATCGGCGTCTCCCGCGGCATCGATGATCGCCTGGCTGGCCTCACCGCTGAAGACCTCCTTCTCCACGGGAATGTCCGGAATCTGCGCCGCGACTTCATCCAAATAGAGACGCGCGGATGCCATCGCCGCCTCATTTACCTGCGTGTAGGCCACGTCGAGTCCCATCGGCGTCGTGGCCAGCACCGTCAGGTAGGCACGGACCAGGATCAACGAGGCGCCTGTGGCGCGAGCGATCTGAACGGCATCGGTCAGAGCCTTCTCAGCGCGCTCCGATCCGTCGAGTGGTACCACGATCTTGCCGATCTCTTCGGCGAGCGGTGTGGTGTCGTCTGGCGAGACGATGATCGTGTCGGCCTGCGCATTGCGAACGACACGGTCCGCAATGGAGCCCAGGCGCCAGCGCTTGAAACCGGACCGACCGTGGGTGCTAATGGCAACGAAGCGTGGCGTGATCGATTCGATCAGCTCCAGCAGCAGCTCTGCTGGGTGCCCGACGCTGGACTCGATCTGATGATCGATGCCTTGCGGCGCAAGCCGTGAATGGGCCAATTGATCAACCGCAGCGGCGCGATCCTTCATCTCCCGCGTGGTGATCTCCTCGATAAACTCCTGGGAGAACGCCTCGTCAAGATCAGGCAATCCCTCCCAACACCAGAACAACGTGATCGAAAGATCGAGCGCCTTGGCCAGGGGGATCGCAATGTCGAGAGCGCGCTCGGACTCCTGAGAGCCGTCCGTGGGGACCAGGATCGTGTCGGTCATGCGCTGGAATCTCCGAGTCTGTTCGCTTCGGGCCTGCCTCTGAGAGAGCCGGCAGATGTGAGTCTGAGCTAGCGAGTGTCACCGTACCGGGGCCAGGAGTTCGCGCCAATCCGTTGAGCGACGGAGGACGCGTCAGCGGTCGATCAGGTGCTATCCGACGCGCTGATGACAGAGGAGACGGCTCGGGGAATCAGTCCTACGAGGTCTGGCTCTTCTCGTAGTGTTCGAGCACGCGCTCGAGGGCACGGTCGACGCCGATCCGGCGCATGATCCAGCTGCCGAATCGCGGACTGAGTTCGCCCAGGGCCACCATCGGCCGTAGCGGCGGGCGGTTGACGTAAACTGCTGCCTGGTTTCGTGCGATCGCCTGCAGTGTCGCGCTGACGACGGCGTCAGGACTGGAGGAACCCGCGAGCCGCGGCGGCTTCACGCCCGCCGGTCCGGCTGCGTCTTCCCACATGCCCAGCTCCTTGACGAAGCCTGGACATACCGCCGAGGCACCGACGCCAGTTCCGCGCAACTCCGCCCGCAACGACTGGACGAAGGCGATCTGCGCCGCCTTCGTGGCGGCATAGACGGATTCGTAGGGAGCGCCGACTTTCCCCGCCAATGAGGCCATCATCACCACATGCCCGGATCCGCGCTCGATCATGCCCGGCAAGACCCGACGGGTGAGCAGCACGCCGGACGTGAAATTGACATCGATCATTCTCGAAACGTCCGCGTCGCTTTGCGATGTGAACCGACTCATCGCGTTGATGCCCGCGTTGTTGACCAACAAGTCCACTTGCCCGAAGGCGTTGGTGGTCGTTTCCACGATGCGGTCCAGCGACTCGGGGTCGTTGAGATCGGCGGGCACCGCGATCGCACGTTGCCCGGACGATCCCAGGTCTGACGCGAGTTGCTCCAGCGCCGCCGCGGCACGCGCCACAAGCACGACGTTCATATCTTCCTTGCACAGCGCCCGCGCCAACTGCGCCCCGATCCCTCGCGAGGCGCCCGTCACGATGGCCGTCCGGCCTTTGAGGTCATCCACGCCAGTCCCCATTCCTAGCTTCAGCGAATCATCGACCGGGCCCGTCCCTCCTGGACGACGCCTCGCACGTTGCCCGCGCACCGTGTCAGAAAGTATAGGCAGGGCGGTATGATGTGAGCCGCGCGCGACGGTTTGCTCGGCGCGCGCCCAAACGAGCACAGAGGAGGCAGGCATGAGCCAGGTTCATTTCGGGGCGACGATTCCGCAGATCAAGCGGACGTGGGATCAATCGAAGCGCGCGGCGCTGGCGTTCGAGGAGATGGGCTTTGACTCCCTCTGGGTCAACGACCACCTCTACGGCCCAACCTCCCCCAGCATCCCCATGCTTGAAGCCTGGTCCATGATCGCGGCGCTCGCCGCGGTGACGGAGCGTGTGGAGTTGGGCACGCTAGTGACGCCGGTGGGCATGCGGAATCTGGCTCACCTCGGCAAGACGATCGCGACGGTCGACAACATCGCAGGCGGCCGCGTCATCCCGGGGTTGGGCGCCGGTTGGATGCCGCGCGAATATACCGACTTCGACGTCCCCTTCCCTAACACCAAAGAACGGCTTGGCCAGCTCGCAGAGGCCGTTGAGGTGCTGACGCAGATGTGGGACCCCGACATTGAAAGCGTCACCTACGACGGGACGTATTTCCACACGGAGAACTTGGTGACCCAACCGAAGCCACCCCGCAAGCCGCCGCTCCTGATCGGGGGCGCTGGCGAGAAGGTGACGATGAAGCTTGCCGCCAAACATGCCGATATCTGGAACAACACGGCTGGGTTTCAGGATGAAATCGCGCACAAGGTGGAGGTGCTGCGCAACCACTGCGCGGCAGTCGGTCGGGATCCGGCCGAGGTAACCGTCTCTCAGCAGTGCCTCGTCACGATCGCCGACACTGAAGAGGAAGTCGGTCCGATGATCGAGACCGCGCAGAAGATCTTCGGCGGTCACATGGGCAACCCGGCGGGGGTACTGGCCTTGTCTGGAACGCCGGATCAGATCAAAGAGCGGATCGACAAACACGTCGAGTTGGGCTGCACGATGTTCATCATCGAGTTCTTCGGCCGTGACACGGTGGAGCCCGCTCAGCTCTTCGCTGAGAAGGTGATGCCCTCGTTCCGCTAGAGACGAGTTCCCTGCGCATGAAGAATAGAGCCCGTATCAGCGGGCTCTGTTTGGGCCCCCGCATGGCAAAGCGCCGCTAGATGGCTCCCTCGAACTCAAGGAGTCGCTTCTTCGACCCTGGTCCACCAGGACCGCTGTAGTTTCCGAGGTCCCCGTTCGCCCGCACGACGCGATGGCATGGCACGACGATCGGCACCGGGTTCGTCGCGAGTGCCGTGCCTACGGCCCGCGCCGCGCCCGCTGCTCCGATCGATAGTGCGACCTCGCCGTAGGTACGCAGCTCGCCTAGCGGGATCGCCGCCGTGGCTTCCAGCACCCGCCGTTGGAAGTCGCTGAGCGCCGATAGGTCGACGCCGCTTAGGTCGTGCCGCCCCTGAATCGACGCTTTGACTGTTCGCTCGACGCTGGCTGGCGCCAAGGATTGGAACTCCGGCGGCTCGTCGTGTCGCTCGGTCAGATCACGAATGAACAGCGCCTCGTTGGCGTCGAGGGACGTTTCGATGATCTGGCGGTCCCGATAGCCGATGAGGATCACGCCAATTTCGGTTTGAAGACGGCTGTAGCAGACGGTCATGATTTGTTCCCAATGCTGTGCCCGGCGCTAATCCAAAGGCGGAACCGCCCGATCTCCGTGAATCCGAGACGACGGTACATCGCCTCAGCCATCTCCGAGGGTTGCAGGGTCGCGGGTCGGAGCGGCGCGAGCGATAGGGCCTGCTGCGTCAGTGCTGAAGCGAATCCACGTCCGCGCATGGCCGGCAACGTGGCGACGTCGTAGATCCCCACGACATCCCGATCGACGAACGCCGTCGCTACCGCCGCTGGCTCATCCTGGAACAGACCCAGAAAGTAGTAGAAGCGTGGTTCGTTGAGCAGGCGTGCGGGGTAGATCGGTTCGACTCGCGGCGCCATCTCGAAACCTGCCCACTCCACGCCGTGCCAAATGTCGAGGGAGTCCTCGGAAACGACCGACCGAATCGCGAAGTCTGCGGGGATCGGATCGTCGGGGGGCGGCCCGGCGGCTCGGGCGTACCAGGGTTCCGGCGGGGCCATCTCCATGCCGAAGGGGGTGAGATCCAGATCGGAGAACGAGTCCCGGACGACCACCGGGGGCGAGCGTCGCGCCACCAGATCCGCGAGCACCATGCCGACAGCGGAGCTGTCGATGCCTGGCCGCAGCGTCATCGCCGAGAGGAAGATCCCGCCGCCATCCTCGCGGCACCGCCAGATCCCGTCGCTCGACTGCGTCCGCAATCCCAGTGCCTGTAAGGCAGTGTCGTGGCGGCCGCAGTCGTTGCGGGCGCTGGCGGAGAGCAGGTCGTTCATACGCCTCACCTCACATCTTCGACAGGGCCGCGTGGACAGGGCCTTGAAGCCAGCGCAACGGCCCTAGTCCATCAGACCGAGTTCGCTGAGCAGCACCAAGCTCCGCTTCCCACGGTTGTCCAATTCGAACACGGATCGCTCCAGCCCCTCCGGGGTGCCGGCAGCGACGAACACTCCCAGCTCCACAACACGGACCCCGTCGCGCGGTCCGGTCACGCTTCTGCATCCTGAGGTTCAGCACCCAGCAAAAAGGCGCGCACAATCCCCGCCGTGTACTCCGGCTGCTCAGTCTGCGGGATATGCCCGCTCCCCTCGACTATCGTCAGTTCGGCATTCGGGATCCGCTCGGCGAGTACTCGGCCATTCTCTGGCAACACCAGCACGTCCTCACCGCCGTGAATGACGAGTGTCGGCTGAAGAATCTTCGGCAGCCGTTCAAAGGCGTCCCAGCCTTTGCCCGCCTCGGCGTGCCGCGCAAATGTGGCGAGCGGGCTGCGGTGGGGCAAAAGTCGTTCGAACTCATCGTCGAGCCAGGCCTCGTCGTCTTCCATGAAACGCTGGCTATAGACCGTGGGCCGCGACTTGCGCGCTTGCTGCTCGGCGCTGAGCTCCGGGTCGATCGCGAATGCCTCCGCGACCCAAGGCGGCGACGCAACCGCCGTCTTCGCGCCACAATGCGTGTCCGACAGAATCAGCTTCTCGACGCGCCGTGGTGCGCGCAGCGCCGTCTCTTGCGCGATCATGCCGCCCATCGAAAGGCCAAGCAGGAACGTGGTCTCCAGCCCAAGATGATCGAAGAGACCCACTGTGTCCGCGGCAAAGTCAGCCATCGTCCAGGGCTCTTCCGGCTTCGTCGAGCCTCCGGTGCCCCGGTTGTCGAACGTGATCACGCGGAAGTCGTTGGCGAGATGCTCCAGAAACTCTTCCCGCCACCGATGACGGGAGCCGCCATAGCCGTAGATCAAGACCAGCGGCGGACCACTGCCACGCTCTTCGTATTCAATGGTGATGCCGTTGATCTCGGCTAGAGTCATCCGCCGCTCCCTAGGTGCTCAAGGTCTACCCGGTTGGAGCTGCGACGGTCGCTACTTTCCCGGCGGCTTCGGCAGGATGAAGGGCAACGCGATCATCAGCAGCAGCGCCGCCAGGAGGAAGGACACGGCGAGGCCAATGATCGCCCCGGTCGCCAAAGCCTTGTCGCCCGCCGCCACATCGCCACCCGATGCTTCCGTGATCCCGGTCCCAAGTCCAGGGACCAGCGTTGTCAGCAGGACAACCGTGGCGGCCATCGCCAACGGAAGTAGAGCGCCCCGGGATCGCCCGAGCACCGAAACGAACATCTGAAGCATAAGAGACCTCCGGGACTGGCTCGCTGGCCCGCGTGCAGACTGCCTAGCTTGCTTGCGGAGAGATGCTAGGAGGATGCGGCGGCGTTGATCTGCATCGCGTGATCGAGCGAGTGCCATGCCGTGATGCGCATGACGTTCTCCACGCTTCCCATTGAATCGTGGGCATGGCTCAAGTCTTCTGCGCTGACGTACTTGATCTTCGCGTTGGCGGCGGCGATGACTATCTCCAATGCGGCTTGCGCGTCCGCGGCCGTGGCGAACTTCGCGTCCTCCGTGATCGAGCTCTCCGGCCCGTCGTATCCGCACGCCACGCAAACCGCGTTCGCGAAGTAGATCTCGGCGGGAATCACATGCTCCGCAACCTGCCGGGGCGACCAGGCGTCTTCGCCCTCGCCACCAGACGGCGATTTCTCCCAGTTGTCGGAGGCGGTGGCAATGGCCTCCGCGAGTGCTTCTTGGCCGACCTTGATTGCAGCGCGGACTTCATCGGGGCTGGCCATCTGTGGTGCTCCTTGCCAATGTGGGGCGCGCCGATCCGCAGAACCGGTCGCTGCCTCGTTGGGTTGTTCGATTATTGGCTCAAAGCGTACGGCACCGTCGCGATCCGGTCACCGCTCCCCCGACACTGGTCTTGGCTTCACCTCCTCCAGGCCACGGGCGGTCAGACATCCGCAATCTCCGCTAGCATCCCCACGGCTTCCCGAGTGGTTCGGGCCTGCAGAGAGGGTGGAACGCATGGCGATTGCGGACGCAGTGGTTGGTGCGATCTCGTTGGAGGGCAAGCGCGCGATCGTGACCGGGGCGGGACGCGGTATTGGCCGTGCCATCGCCGTGCGCTTCGCCGAAGCCGGGGCGAAAGTTGTGCTGGCAGCCCGAACGGCTGAGCAATTGGAGGCCGTCCGCCAGGAGATCGTCGCCGCGGGCGGTGAGGCGATCGCCGTTCCCACCGACATCACTGTCGACGAACAGGTCCACGCCCTCATTGAGGAGGCGAAGACAGCCTTCGCGGGCATCGACGTACTGGTCAACAACGCCGGACGCAACCCCTTCATCGTCCCGACCCACGAAGCGCGTCTGGACGGCGTCGACAAAGTCTTCGCGGTGAACTGGCGCGGACCCTATCTCCTCAGCCAACTTTGTGGTCAGCAGATGATTGCACAAGGGAATGGTGGGGCCGTCGTCCAGATCCTTTCGCAGTCGGCCTGGATGGGGGTGGCCGGCAACGCGCCATACGGTGGCGCGAAGGCGGCCCTGATGCGCGCCTCGGAGGCGATGGCGTGGGAGTGGGGAGAGTTCGGGATTCGGGTGAACTGCATCGGCCCCGGCTTCATCCAGACAGAGATGACGCGTCGCCAATGGGAGGACCCGGAGCGGCTGGCGGCGGTCAAGAAGGCCATTCCCTTGGGCCGCATCGGGCAGCCTGAGGAGATCGCCAATATCAGCCTCTTTCTCGCCAGCGACCTGTCTTCGTTCGTGACCGGACAGACCATCTGGGCTGAGGGGGGACAGGGACCGGTGCGTCCCGGTGGCTAGTTTCGACGAGGAGTCCGAACCCAGAGCAACAGACAGACAGATAAGCGGAGGAGCACGACATGGGAACCCACGACGGACAGGTCGCTTTTATCACCGGCGCCGGATCGGGGATCGGCCGCGGCACCGCTGAGCGGCTCGCGCGCGAAGGCGCCAACATCTGCATTGCCGATATCGACATGGACGGCGCCGAAGAGACCGCCTCGATCGTGCGCGAGTTCGGCCGTGACGCCAGCGTCGTCCAGTGCAACGTCGCCTCCAAACCGCAGGTCCAAGCCGCGGCCGAACAATGCGTCGCTGACCTCGGCCGGCTCGACATCGCCGTCGCCAATGCCGGGGTGGGCCGCGCCGCTTCCGTCTTGGAGATGGAACTCAAAGACTGGCAAGACCAGATCGACATCAATCTCACCGGCGTCTTCTTGACGGTCCAGGCCACCGCGCAGCGCATGATCGACGCGGGGAATGGTGGCCGCATCGTCTGTATCTCCAGCCTCGCCGCCCTCAGCACGGGCGACGTGATGTGGGCCTATTCGGCGACCAAGGTCGGCGTCAAGATGATGGTGCGGGGCTGGGCGCAGGATCTTGGCAAGCATGGAATCACCGTGAACGCCATCGGTCCTGGCGTCATCGACACTCCCTTGGCGCACGGCCTGGCCGGCGATGAGGGCGGTCCCATCCGCTCGGCGCTGGAGGAGCGCACGCCGCTTGGGCGTGCCGGACGCCCTGCCGACATCGGGGGCCTGATCTCCTTCCTCACCGGTCCCGATGCGGAGTTCATGACAGGGGCCTATCTGCTCATGGACGGCGGCCTGCGCGACGCGCGCCAAGCCGTGTCGGAAGATCCCAACGACCCCATGATGCAAGAACGTCTGCGGCACATGGGTGTCGCCGTCGAGCGTCGCGAGCGGCTCCAGCCGCTGATCGACGAGAGGTAAGTCGATGCCGATTAGCAAGCGCGTGGCGCGAGTGCAAAAGGCGTTGACCGAGGCGGGGGTGAGGACGCGCATCATAGAAATGGCGGGCAGTACGCACACCGCACAAGAGGCCGCGGATGCGATCGGATGCGATGTAGAGCAGATCGCGAAGTCGTTGGTCTTCCGGGGCGAAGAGTCGGGCGCGTTGGTTCTTGTCGTTGCCAGCGGCCCGAACCGCGTCGACGAGTCCGCCGTCGCGAAGGCTCTCGGCGAAGCGGTTGCGATGGCGGATCCCAAGGCCGTGCGCATCGGCACGGGATTCCCGGTGGGAGGGGTCCCACCGATCGGCCACAACGCCAAGCTACCCACCTTCATCGATCACGCACTGCTTCGCCATGCGGAGATCTGGGCGGCTGCGGGCACGCCAAACAGTGTCTTCGTCCTCTCCCCGGCGGAGCTCCAACGCATTACCGACGGCCAGATCCTTTCCGTTGGCGGCTAGGGGCGCCCGGCGCCCCATCGCTTGTCGTCAGCGGTGCTCGTGGCACTCGGGCATTCCGCCCGCGGCGGTACTAGACTGCCCCAGACCTGAGCGGGAGATCCTCGTCCCAGTGTGCTCAAGGGGGAAGGCTTGTCTATGACGACCGCGAACGCCGGCACCGACTCGTCGACTATCGATGTGGCCGGAGTGCCGTTGAGCTACGAATCCAGTGGCGAAGGTCCCGTGATGGCCTTGTTGCCCCACGAGACCGGCAGTATGGGCGCGGGGGAGTTGCAGCGGCTGCTCGCGGAGAATCATCGCGTCGCCGCACCCACGCTGCCCGGTTGGGATGGCACGCCTCGCCATGAGTGGATGGGATCCGTCCGCGACATGGCGGTCTTGATGAACCTCACTCTGGATAAACGTGACGCGGGGCCGATCAACCTCGTCGGCTTGGGCTTCGGGGCTTGGATTGCCGCCGAGATGGCGACGATGAACCAGGACCGCATCGCGCATCTGATCCTGGTTAACCCCATGGGGCTGCAACCGAACGACGGCGAGATCATGGACCAGTTCTTGCTGGGGCATGAGGCCTATCTCCAAGCGGGCTATCACGACCTCGATCGCATGGCCGCGCACTACAGCGACGGCCAGCCCAGCGTCGACGAGTTGGTCGAACAGGATGAGAACCGCGAGATGACCGCGCGCATCGCTTGGAAGCCGTACATGTTCAGCCAGACCCTGGCGCAACTTTTGACTGAAGTGCGGATACCCACGCGCGTCCTCATCTCCTCCCACGACCAGATCGTCCCGCCGAGTTGCGGTCAGCAGTACGTGGACGCCATGCCCAACGCGACGCTGGGCCGTATCGACGATGCGGGCCACTTCGCCGCGATCGAACAACCCGCTGCGCTCGCGCAGGCCATCACCGAGTTCTGCGCAACCTAGGCAGCAATCTTCAGGGGCGCCTTCGGGCGAGGACCCAGCGGACGAAAGAGAGAAGAGAATCCCATGCACATCATGTACTTCACCGAGCAGCCGATGTCGACGTACCCCCGCGAGGCTGGCCGCGACGCGGGCAACACGGCCCTGATGATCTCCAACGAACACTTCGATCCGGTGGATGGCAGTCGTCTCTACAACGAGCGGCTGCGCGAGTACATCCTCTGCGAAGAGGTCGGCTTCGACGGCATCATGCTCAATGAGCACCACAACGCGCCATTCTGCATGCAGGCGAAGACCAACGTCTTCGCATCCATCCTGGCTGCCGTGACGGACCGCGTGAAGATCGTGCCGCTGGGCAATCCGCTCCCGCTCTCTGAGAACCCCGTTCGCATCGCTGAAGAACTCGCCATGATCGACATGATCTCGGGTGGGCGTCTCGTCTCCGGCATCGTGCGCGGCGGTGGCACCGAGCAACTCGCCGCGGGCGTGAATCCCGCCTACAACCGTGAGCGCTTCATCGAGGCGCACGACCTCATCGTCAAGACTTGGACCCAACCCGGCCCCTTCCGCTGGGAAGGCAAGCACTACCAAAACCGCATCGTGAACCCCTGGACCACACCTCTGCAGAAGCCTCACCCGCGGATCTGGGTTCCCGGTGTCGCCAGCCGCGAGACGACAGAGTGGGCGGCGCAGCATCGCTACCCGTACATCTGCCTCAACACCACGCTGGAAGCCACCCAAAAAATCTGGGAGGTCTACGACGAAGCCGCGAACGAAGTCGGCTATGAGCCCGGTCCCGAAAACCGCGGCTATCTCCTTCGCGTCCATGTGCAGGACACGGAAGAGAAGGCGCTGGAAGGCGCCGCGGAGTTCAACTGGATGATGGGTGAGTTCACTGGGCTCGCGCACCCCGTCTGGAGCAGCCCCGCTGGCTACTCTTCGCCGCAGCACCGGCGTGCCCTCGTTGAGATCGCCAATAACCGCCGCCCCAGCCCGCGCGGTGGCGCGGCCCCCTCGCTCGATACCCAGATCGAGACCATGCAGATCATCGCTGGGACGCCCGATCAGGTCGTCGAAAAGCTGCGCGTCGTCATGGAAGGCACCCGGCCCGGCATCTTCGCTATCTGGGGCAATGACGGATCCGTCAGTCACGAAGACTCGAAGCGCTGCATCGAGTTGCTCGGCAAGGAGGTTCTTCCCGCTGTGCGTGAAATCGCCGATGAGCTCGAACTCAACAGCCCCTTCGACGTCGACGCCCCGGTTTCCTTGGAGCACAGCGCCCCGGCGACGATCGCCACGGCCGCGGCGGGCGGCGCATAGGTCAGGCCCGCCCACCCAGACCTCGCAGTACAAGGACGAGAGAAATGCCCAAGACGACGCCCACTGTCGATCCACTGCTGCCGGGCTACAAATTCAGTTTCGACTCCGGCGGCGCCGCATTCTGCGCCATCGTTTTGGTGGAGTCGGAAGGTCGTCGCATCGTCGTCGATACCGGACACGCCGGGCGGCGCGGCCATCTGCAAGCCGCGCTGCGCAAGCGTGGGCTCACGCCCGAGGACATCGACCTCGTCTTTATGACGCACGTCCACTGGGACCACGTACAAAACTTCGACATGTTTGGCGAGGCCGAAATGCTCGTCCATCCCGCTGAGCGGGCTTACGTGAAGAACCCCCACCCCAACGACTTCGGCACGCCGCGTTGGACCAGCGCCGCGATCGAAACCGCCACTATCCAAGAGGTCAGCGAAGGCGACGAGCTTGCGGCGGGCGTGCGGGTCATCGAGTTACCTGGTCATTCCGCTGGCACCATGGGTCTCATGGTCGAGACGGAGGCGGGAATCGCCGCCGTGGTAGGCGACGCGGTCGGCACGGCGGAGAACGCGAAGTTGGGCCAGGCCGATGTGGTTTTCTGGAGCCCCACCGAAGCCGATGACAGCATCAGCAAGGTGGTCGCCGCCTCGGACTTGATCTACCCCGGCCACGACCGACCCTTCCGCCTGGACGGCGATGAGATCGACTATCTGGAGCCATATTCCCTCGGCGCCTTCGGCATCGACCCTGAGGCGGCCGGGGTAACGTTCCGCCCTCTCGAGCGCACCGTCTTCATCATGCAGGGCGCCAACCCCTAGGCCCAATCCCGAGGCAAGCCGACAACAGGAGTCTCGTGATGAGTACCCCCACATCACGCCAGGACGGGGTTCGCCGAACCGTCAACGGCGTCGATCTTGTCTATGAGGAGCACGGCCAGGGGACGCCGCTCCTGTTCATTCACGGTGGCTACGGTGGCCCCTCTTCCACACTCTGGGCTGGTCCGCGCTTCCCTTGGTACGGTCCGCTCCCCGGCCTCCGCACTATCGCCTACGACCGCCGCTGTGCTGGCCAGTCCGGCTACGTCGATGACCCGTTCACTCTTCACGACGTCGCCAACGATGCGGTCGGCGTTCTTGACGCCCTGAGTATCGAACGCGCGGTCGTCACGGCTTCCTCCGCTGGCGGGATGGTCGCCTTGGAGTTGGCGCTGGCCCATCCGCAACGGGTCGACGCGCTGGTCCTGGTCAACACCGGTGCGGCCATCATGCACGCCGATCCACTCGGCGTCCCAGGGCCTCCCTCTCCGTACGTCCGCGATCGGCTTGCGACGGTTTCTCAGCGTCGCGAACTATTGGCCCTCTTCGACCGTGAGGGTATGGACGTGGCAGTGGCCTCCTGCTGGGAGGAGTGGCGCCTCCCTCCCCCACGTGACCTCGACGATGCCTTCGCCGACCATCGCTCCGCGCTCGAGGCGTCCCTCACATCGGCGCCAGACATCGAGATTGCGCGGCTCGCTGCGGGCGCCGTACTCAACATGCGTGCCATGGTCGATGTCGACTTCACCCCCCGCCTCAGCGAAATCGCCACCCCAACCCTCGTCCTCCACGGCGACCACGACACCGTCGTTCCCTTCGAGTACGGCCAGGTCCTCGGACAGCTCATCCCCCAGGCCGACTTTCAGCGGGTCGCGGGCGGAGGCCACGGCTTGCTCGTCCTCCCGGACGTGCAGCAGTCGATGGTCGAATGGCTGCGCTCGATCGGCGCGCTCTAGATCACGCCCTCCGACCTCAAGCGAGCCAACTCCGCCGCGTCGATCCCCAAATCCCCGTAGACCGACGCGTTGTCTTCGCCCAGCAGCGGTGCTCGCCGTCGGATCCGCCAAGGGCTGGCCGGGAGCTTGTACGGCGCCCCGGGGTAGGTCACCGACGCATCGAGTTCCGGATGCTCCACCTCCACCGGGAAGCCGCGCGCCTTGAAGTGGGGATCCTCCAGCATCTCCTCGGGCGAGTGGATAATCCCCACCTGGAAGCCACGTTCCTGACCACCATTGAAGAACTCCGCCGCCGGGACGAGGCTGGCGATGTAGGTGACGGCCTCCCGGCCCGCGGCGAATTTCGCCGCCACCATGTCGTCCTCGGCGATATCCGCCAGGGCGAACGGAGGGCCTTCTTCCGCCAGCTGTAGGATCTCAGCCTGCTCGAAGGAATCGAGCACGCCCAGCTCTTCCATCCACTTGCGCATCAACCCGAACTCCTGCGGCCGACGCGGTGGAAGTCCCGTGTTGACGTATCGCCCATCCGAGCACCGCACCTGACTCGGTAGCGACGGCTGGGCGGCGGCATGACGCCCTGTCTGCCGTTGCACGGTCGCCTCGGACACCATCCAGGAGTACGAGCCCGATTCCGTCGTCACGTTGCAGGACGCGTGCGTGTTCACATCAATGAATTGACCCTCGCCCGTCGCGTCGCGGTGCAGCAGCGCCACCAAAAACGACATCACGCCGTAGTGGCAACCTGTGTGATAACCTTGGTTCCCGGCTCCACGCACCGGCGGCAGCGAGTGATCGTCGTAGCCGTTCATCCAGGCGATTCCGCCGCCCGCCAGCAACGTCAGATCCGTCACGTGTTCCTGGGCGCGCGGTCCCTCGCGACCGAACGGCGTAATCGAGACCCAGATCAGTCCCGGATTCGACTCCCGCAGATCTGCGTAGTCGATGCCCATCCGCGCCAGCTTCCCCGGAACCTGGCTCTCCACGACGGCGTCGGCCCCAGCGACGAGCGACTTGAAGATCTCGTTTCCGCGCGGGTTTTTGATGTCCAGCGTGATCCCCTGCTTGCTGGTGTTGTAGTGCCAGAAATAGAGAGATCGCTCCGGGTCCGGCTCGTCGTGATAGAAGGGCGGATACCCTCGCGTGGCGTCGCCACCCGTCGGTTCGATCTTGATCACATCGGCGCCCATGTCGGCCAGCAGCTTCCCGGCCCAGGCGCCCTTCTCGTCGGTTAGCTCAATGATCCGTAAGCCGTCGAGCGCGCCAACCGGCTGAGAGCCCGCGTCTTGGCTCGTCATATCACGCCCTCCGCCTGCAGTTCCTCGAACTCGTCATCCGCAACTCCCAACAATCCCTGCAACACGTAGCGGTTGTGCTCGCCCAACGTCGGTGCGCCGTTGGCCATCGACCAGTCCGTTTCCGAAAGATGTGTTCCAACTCCATCAACCCGCACCCGCCCCATGTCGCGATGCCGGATCTCAGGCCAGAGCCCCCACGCCTCAGTATTGGCATCCTGGTCCACGCGTTCCTGCGGCTTCTGCACCGCTGATGCTGGAACAATCGCGGCCTGCATCGACGCCGCAACCGCGAACTTGTCTCGCGACGATGTCCAGGTCGTCATCTGCGCATCCAGTTCGCTCTCCTCCGCCAACCGCGCATTCAGCGTGGCGAAGCGATCGGCGCGTACCCAGTCCTCGTCGATCACCCCCTGAATCGCGTTCCAGTCCGTCTCGTTGCGGCACGCGATCGCCACCCAGTTGTCGTCACCCTCGGCGCGATAGATGTTGTGCGGTGCCATGGGTGGGAACTGCGAGTGGTTGGCGTCCGGGAACCCATCCCGACGCAAGGGCCGGTCGTTGACCGTGTAGTCCAATAGGGCCGGACCGTTCAACACGCCCGCCGCCTCCGTCGCCGCCACGTCGACCCACTGGCCCTCGCCTGTCTTGTTGCGATGGTGGATCGCCAGCATGATCGCCATCGCCATGTAATAGGCGCCCGTGTGGTCCATGTAGGAGTAGCCGTAACCAGCTGGCTCATGTCCGGGCAGACCGTTGCTAAAGGTCAGGCCAGAGGTGGCCTGCACGATCGGTCCCCACGTCTTGTACCGCGAGTACGGACCCGTGTGGCCAAAGCCGCAATTCGACACGTAGATGATGTCGTCGCGGATGCTCCGCAGCTCCTCATAGTCGAAGCCCAACCGCGCCAGCACCCCGGCGGCGAAGTTCTCGCTCACCACATCGGAGATCTTCACCAACTCCCGCAGCAGCTCCTTGCCGCGTTCATGTTTGAGATTCAGCGTGATCCCCAACTTCTCCACATTGTGGTTGTTGAAGGCGCCGCCCAGCTCATTCCCGCGACGGTGATCCGGGAACGGCGGGATCCCGCGCAGGATGTCCCACTTCCCTTTTCGGGTGGGATCTTCAATCCGGATCACCTGCGCCCCGAAGGCCGCCATGAACTTCGTCGCGCCCGCCCCCGCGAGCTGACCGGTGAAGTCGCAGATGCGCAGATGCCCCAGCGCCTTCTTTGGCATACGAATTCCCCCTGCACTCCCCGGTGCCTTGTGGCTTGCCCAAGTCAGTCCCGGGACGGCGCGCAGGATAGCGGGCCGGAGTGACGGGTGGGAATCCGATCTCGAGCTTTGCTGCACAGCGCGGGCCTGTGAGGCGGACCGCTGCCCGATTCGCTTGCCGACCATGAACCCGAGTGGCAGACTCACTTTCGGTCGTGTTCGCCCGTCTAGGCGACGGAACCAGGAGCCGCATTAGGATTGCCAGCAGCCGCATTAGGATTGGAGGCCGCGATGGCCAACCCCGTGGTGTTGATTACCGGTGCCAGCCGGGGTATCGGCAAGCAGCTTGCCGTCGACTACGCGAAGAAGGGCTACGACGTGGTCGCGCTCGCCCGTTCAACCGCGGACTCGCCGACCAAGCTGCCCGGCACCGTCGATGAGACTGCCGAGCTGGTGCGCGCCGAAGGGCAGCAATGCCTCGCTCTTGGCGTCGACCTGCAATCCGAAGAGCAGATCAATGACTCTGTTGAACGTGCCTACACCGAGTTTGGCCGCGTCGATGTCCTCGTCAACAACGCCGCCATCGCGCCCCCAGGCAAGAGCCTGGAGGCACCCACGCGGCGCTGGCGTCTTGCCGTCGATATCAACGTCAACGCGCCCTTCTACCTGATGCACCAGGTCTGCCCACGCATGGTGGAGGCGGGCGAGGGCCGAGTCATCAATATCTCCTCCGGCGCCTCCAGCTCACCCGAATTCGGTCGCGTCAGCTACACCACGACGAAGCGCGCCTTGGAAGCCATGACCGAGAGCCTGTCCTTCGAACTGGCGCCCACCGTCGCCGTCAACTGCATCAAGCTGGAATTGTCCGTCTACTCCGAGGGCTACGAGTTCACCTTGCCGGGTATCGACACCGCGGATTTCGAAGACCCCATCATCATGTCCGACGCTGCCCTCTGGTTCTCAGAGCAACCCCTCGACTACACGGGCAAGGTCTATACGATCGCTGAGCTGCGCGAACTCAACGCCGTGCGGCCGGTCACCCGCGTCGGAGACCGCCCCGACTGGCAAGCCGCGCACGCCTAGCCCAGACCACCACGAACGCGTGTCGCCTCTTGGCGCGCCGATGAGGAGAACAACATGGAAGTCCCGCTGCTCGCCACCGATTTTCTCAATCGGGCCGTCAAGCTCTTCCCCTCCAAAGAAGCCATCGTCGACGGCGATGCCCGCTTCACCTACGCCGAGTTCGGCGCCCGTATCAATCAGCTCGCCCACGCGCTGACCGGTCTTGGCGTAGGCAAGGGCGACCGCGTCTCCATCATCAGCCCCAACAGCCACCAGTTCCTCGAGACCTACTACGCCACCTCCGTCATCGGCGCGGTCATCGTGCCGGTCAACTACCGCTTGATCGCCGCCGACTTCGAGTACATCAACAACCACTCCGGCGCCAGAGTCTGCATCGTCGACTCCGACTACACGGACACCGTCGACAGCATTCGCGACCAGTGCCCCACCGTCGAGCACTACCTGTCCGTCCCCTATGAAGGCGCCACCACGCCCAACGGCTGGACCGACTTCGAATCGCTCATCGCCGGCCAACCCACGTCGCCCCCCGCCGACCCCGGTCTCGGCGAGAACGACCTGCTCTCGATCAACTACACCTCCGGCACCACGGCGCGGCCAAAGGGCGTGATGATCACGCACCGCAACGTCTACATCAACACATACAACTTCATCATTCATCTCAAGATCACCCAGGACGACCGCGAGATGTGGACGTTGCCGATGTTCCACGCCAACGGTTGGGGCGGCCCCTTCGCGATTACCGCCATGGGCGCGACGCACGTCGTCCTGCGCGCCGTTTCCGGCAAGGGCATCTTCGACCTCATTGAGCACGAGAAGATCACGTTCGCTTGTATGGCCCCGGCCGTCCTCGCGACGATTCTGGAGTACCCCGACAAGGACCAGCACACCGTGACCACGCGGCCACGCTTCACGATCGCCGGCGCGCCGCCGCCGCAGGCCTTCGTCAGGCGGCTGGAGGAAGAGTTGGGCTGGGAGTTCAACCAGATCTACGGACTGACCGAAACGTCCCCCATCCTCACGGTCAACGAGATCAAGACCCACCTCGACATCGAAGGCGACGACTACTACCGCATTAAGGCGCGCGCCGGCCACGACGTCATTGGCACCGACATCGCCGTCTTCGGCACTAACGGAGACGCCGTCCCTTGGGACGACGAGTCCGTCGGCGAAGTCGCCGCGCGCTCCAACGTCGTTCTCAAGGGCTACTGGCAGCAGCCGGAGGAAGACGCCAAGGTCCTCCGAGACGGCTACTTCTACACCGGCGATCTCGCCACGGTGAACAAGGACGGCTACATCAACATCGTCGACCGCGCCAAAGACGTCATCATTTCCGGCGGCGAGAACATCTCCTCCCTCGAGATCGAGGATGTCCTCTACAAGCACGACGATGTGCTGGAGGCTGCCGTGATCGGCGTCCCCTCGGAGAAATGGGGCGAAACCCCGATCGCGATCATTGTTCCGCGTGAGGGAACCTCGCCCACGCAAGAGGCCATCATCGCCCACTGTCGCGAGAACATGGCTCACTTCAAAGCCCCCAGCAAGGTCGAATTCGTCCAGGCCCTGCCTCGTACCGCCACCGGCAAGCTCAAGAAGTTCGAGCTCCGCGACGAGTTCTGGGAGGGCCAGACCAAGCGCGTCAACTAGTTGCGCTTGGCCGGTCGGCCCCGAAAGGCGACGTTCGATGACTACTCCAACGTTGGTGCGGCTGCTACAAGACGCCGAGGGCGAGCTCGTGCGCGCCGCCGACAGCGTCCCCGACTCACTGCGCGACGCGACAGGCTTCGACAGCGCCGCCTACGTCTTGGCCCATGCCACCGAGACCCACGGCGGCTGGATCCTCGGATCGGTCGGCGGCGAGGACGAAGACCCCTGGTGTGAGCGCGTCTGGCGACTCATCGACCAAGGCAAGTTCGACGAGAGCTACGCGGACGCACGCGCCGCCCTGGGCCGGGTGCTCGAACGGACCACGCAGCTCTACTCGACCTTGACCGACGCCGACCTCGAACGCCCGGGCCAGCTTCCCGAAGACCACCGTTGGCACGGCGCCAAGAACGAGTACTTCGTCGGCCGCGCCATCGGCCACTTCTTCGCCCACGCCGCCGACCTCAACGGCATGGCCATCCGCGCCGGCACCAAGGACATCGGCCTGCCCGGCCGGCTGCGCCACACGGCCGGCTGAGCGCTACTTCTCCAAGACCGACTTGAGCAGCGCGAGGTCCTTCTTGACCTGGCGATTCACCATCCAGCCCATCAGCGGCCCCGTCAGCTTGGAGACAAGTCCTGGGCCTCCCTGGTTCCCGATTCGCACCCGCGTCACGCCGCCGTCGGCATCCTCGAACGCGTAGCGCACCTGCATCGGAAACGGCGCTTCCAGCCCCCAGCAAGGTCGAGTTCGTCCAGGCCCTGCCGCGTACGGCCACCGGCAAGCTCAAGAAGTTCGAGCTCCGCGACGAGTTCTGGACGGATAAAGACCGCCGGGTCAACTAGCGCAGGGACCCTACCGCTTCACGAGCTTCTGCATCGACCGCAGCTCCGGGTCCACGTGCCAGCCGCGGCCGTAGTCGCTGTGCGACACCTCGGCCACGTAGATATCCCCGTGTGAGTCCACCGCAATGCCGTGCGGCGAGAAGAAGCGACCCACCTGCGATCCGTAGGCCTCCGTGCCCACCCTGGCCAAGACCTCGCCGCTGGTGTTCATCACGGTCACACGCGGACCCAGGTTGGTCCCCACATCGTTGCTGGCGATCCCCGAGAAGTACTCGCCTACGTAGACGATGTCCTCCGCGCCCCGCACATCGATGTACAGCGCCGCCGTCCGCGACATGTTCGTCCACTGCTCTTGGAACTCGCCCTCGGGGCTGAACTTCTGGATGCGGTGATTCTCGCGGTCGGCGATGTAGACCCAGCCGTCCCGATCGACCGCCACGTTGTGCACGATGTTGAACTGACCCGGCTCGGTCCCCGACTCTCCCCAGCTCATCAGCAGTTGCCCGTCCGCCGCGAACTTGTGCACGGACGCATTGGAGTACCCGTCGGCCACGTAGAACTCCCCCGACGACGGATCGTCCGCGACATGCGCTGGCACGCTGAACGGGATCCCACTCATCTTCGGGCTCGGCTTGTGCGGTTCGCCAAGCGTCATCAGCACCTCGCCCGTCGGCGACATCTTGCGGACCGTGCTGTCCCCGTTGTCGACGCACCAGAGGTTGCCATCGGGCGACACGGAGATGCCGTGAGGATTCGTGAAGATCCCCTCGCCCCAGGAATCGACGAGGTTGCCGTCGACGTCGAAGACCAGCATCGCCGCCGTGCCTCGGTTGAAGACATAGACTCGGTCGTTCGCATCCACCGCGACCGCGGTCGCTTCCTTGTACACCCATCCCTCCGGCAGCGTGCCCCAGTTCGCGCCTGAGACCTGGTACCGCCAGTCGCCACCGCCGAGAAGGCTCGACCCCACGGATGGATCGTGCAGACGGTGACCCGTGCTCGGGAGTCCGGATTCAAGTTTCTGGGAGACGTCTGTGTCGGCCATGGGCTACTCCGGGAGAAGGTGATGGGGATGGGGATGGTCGCAACCTAGCACACCTTCTCTCGTCACCGACCGCTAGCCACGACGACCCGATTGCGAGGCCGCTACTCCGCCTCCAACACTGACTTCAGCAGCAGAAGATCCTTCTTCACCTGACGATTCACCATCCACCCCATCAGCGGCCCGGTCAGCGTTGACACGATCCCCGACCCGCCCTTGTTTCCCACCCGCACCCGGGTCGCGCCTCCCTCGGCATCCGTGAACTCGTACCGCACTGCCATCGGGAACGGTGCCTTCACGGACTTCATCACCAGCCTCGACTCCGCCTCGTACTCCACCACCTCATTCAAATAGACGATCCGCCGCCCAAGGAACCGCGCCACGCGCTCCACGCGTGACCCAACCCGGATTGGTGGATCGGTGACCTGATTCACCTCCGACAGCGCCAAGATCCAGGTGCGATCATTGGCCGGGTCCGTTACCCACGACGCGACCTCGGCGCGTGGTCGCCGGATCAGCACTTCCGCATCTACGTCGATTGGCATTGAAGTTCCCCCCAGCTCGCTGCTTGGTGCGAACCGGACTAGTACGCGCGCAGCTCGATCAAATTCCCGTCCGGGTCGCGGATGTAGACGCCCGTTGCCAGCCCCCGCGCGCCATAGAGTTTCTGGTCAGGATTATCCCGCGCCACGTCGAACTCCCCCGACTCTCGCACCAGATCCAAGTCCCCGGGCTCTACCACCAGACAGAAGTGGTTGAGATTTTCCCCACTTCGCTCCCCCTCAATCAGATCGATGATCGTGTCCGTCGTCACCCGCACCGATGGAAACGGCGCTTCCCCCGCGCGCCACTCATCGACACGGACCCCATCGAGCCCCAGCGTCCCCATGTACCACTCCAGCGAACGCCCCACATCCACGACGTTGAGCACGATGTGGTCGAACTCCTGAACATGCAGCATCGACAGCTCCTCAGCCCTATTCCGGCAACGATGGCGAGTACGCGCGCATCGTACCCTTCAATCCCGGGCCGTCAGCGTTAGACTGGGGCCGCGCCCGCCGCCGGTGGTCGTTTCTTTGGGGAGGGACCACATCGTGAAGGTAGTGATCGACTTGGATCTCTGCGAAGGCCACGCCAAGTGCCAGGAGTCCGCGCCGGACGTCTTCGAGGTGAACGACGACGATCAGTCCACCCTGAAGGTCGCCGACATTCCCGAAGATCAATACGATCGGGTGCGCCGCGCCGCCCAAATGTGTCCTCGCGCCGCCATTACCTTGGAGGAGTAGCTGACGGCAGACGTCGTCGATTGGCAGGGATGGTCGCCAGCCCGGTGCGATCGCCATTCTCTACAGCCTCGGCGGATTGGGCGTCCTCTCCCTGCGCGGTGTCTTTGAGCGCCTGCCCGCTCTCAACACCACCCGGGACGCCGGAATCGGGCGACACGCCCTGTGCTGGGCGGGACGGTGCGGGGATCGGCATCGCCTGTCCCATGCCCACCTACTACGCGCAGCTCAGTTGGGTCGCCCTTGCCGGTTCGCCCTGGTACGGAGCGTTGGTGGTCGGCCTCTACGGCCTCGGTCGAGTGCTGCCACCGATCGTGTTGGGTGGCATGCTGATCATTGGCGGCGCTAGCCGACGTTCGGTTTCGGCCAACCTCGTTGCCGCGCGGGTGCCCATCGAAGCCGTCTCGTCGCACCTCATTCTCGCCATCGGAGTCTTTGTCATCGTCCTCTTCGTCGGCTTCATCGAATTAGGCCAGATCTAGCGTCCATCCGCCTCCGCCGTCTCGATCACCTCGCCCACGGAGGGACGGCGCTCCTGCTCGTCCGACAACCAGACGCGCACGACTCTCGCCCCGTGCAACAGGATCCCTGCCCCCAACTGCTGCCAGTCCTCGTCTGGCAGGTGTCCAGCGTGCCCGGCGCGGATCAAGCGCACCTGACTCCAGAGCCGTGCTGGCGCTAGCAGCTTGTACCAGGCTCCTCGCGAGACCTCGAAGGCGCCGTACCACTCGCGTCCGGGGTCGGAGATCAACGGGATGCGGAGGTTGAGTTCGTCGCGGATCTGATCCATCCGATCCTGCGGGCTGAACCCCACGCCAACCACGCTAATCTCGTGCGTTGCCAGTCGCTCCATCTCGTTCTGAACCTGCACGAGGTTCTCGCGGCAGGGCAGTCAAGCCCAGTGCCGCAGCAAGATCACGTAGGTGAAGCGCGAGTCGCCATACCCTTCGATCGATGCCTGCAGCTCGGGTGTCAGGTCCGTCAGCATCAGTTGAGCCCTCGACTAGGGACGCACGCCAATCATCGGCTTTGGCCCCAGGTCATGATTCATCGACCCATAGGCCAATTCCGCGAATTGACAGAGATACCGGCGCGTCTCACGGGGATCGATGATCTCCTCCACGCCAAACGACTCCGCGGTCCGGAACACACTCCGCATGGACCGCAGCCCCGCCTCGATCTCCTCGCGGCGCTGAGCCGGATCGTCCGCCGCCGCGATCTCACGTCGGTATGCGGCCTCTACCCCTCCCTCAATCGGGATCGATCCCCACTCGCCGCTGGGCCAGGCAATGCGATAGTTGAGTCGCTTCGCGTTGCCGGTCGCCATCCCGCCCATGCCGTAGACCTTCCGGATCACCACCGTCATCGACGGCACGGTGGCGTTCATCGCCGTCCAAATCGCGCGCATGCCACTGCGCAGCGTGCCGTGTTGCTCGGCTTGTTCGCCCACCATGAAGCCGGGAATATCGGCGAAGTAGATGAGCGGGATGCGGAAGTAGTCGCACAGCTCCAGGAAGTGTCCCTGCTTGTCCGCCCCGTCGGCGTCCAACGCGCCGCCGTATTGCATCGGGTTGTTGGCGACCAACCCCACTGGGCGCCCGCCCAGCCGCGCGAACGTGGTGATCACACTGGTCCCAAAGGCGGGCTTGATCTCGAACAACTCCCCCTCGTCCACGACCAGCCTCAGGAGCTTGCGCATGTTGTATGGACGCTTGCGGTTGCGTGGCACGATCGAGAGCAGTGCCTCCTCGGTGCGCTCCAAAGGGTCGTCGGTTGCGCGGACCGGAGGCAGCTCCCAGACATTGGCGGGCATGTAGGAGAGGAACTGGCGGATCTGGCTGAACGCGTCCGTCTCGTCCTCGGCTTCGTTGTCGATCGCCCCCGACTGGTGGACATGAACTTGCGATCCGCCCAACTGCGATTTCGTCACGTCGTGCCCCAGCGCGCGCTGCACGACCGGCGGCCCCGCTGCGAACAGATCGGATGTCCCCCGCGTCATCACGTTCCAATGCGCCAGCATCGCCCGTCCCGCCGGACCGCCCGCGACTGACCCCAGCACCGCCGCCACCACCGGTACCTGCTGCATCACCTCCACCGGCCGCGCGAACGATGTCGACGACGGCAGGTAGGTGTGCCCCATCTTGGCCACCGCCTTGATGTTTGCGCCCGCCCCGTCGATCAGGAGCACCAGCGGGATCCGATACTCCAGCGCCATATCCTCAACGAAGCCGCCCAGGCCACCCTTGCTGCGCTGCATCCGCGCCGTCGACGAGCCGCCCTGGATTGTGAAATCCTCCCCGCCGATTGCCACCGTCCGTCCGTCGATCTTGCCCAGACCCATCACGTACGAGGCCGGCATGAAGCCGGTCAGCTCTGTGCCTTCGTATGTGCCCTCCCCCGCCAAGGCACCGATCTCCTGCAAGGAGCCGGGATCGACCAACTGCTCCATGCGCTCCCGCACCACTAAACGCCCCTGGTTGTGCTGTCGTTCGATTCGATCCGGCGTCCCGCCCTTCGCTGAGAGCGCCCGTCGACGCGCCAGTTCTTCGATCTCCGGCTCCCAGACCATGTGGACCTCCGATTCGTCGGCGTGCGCTGACGCGCATCGTTGTCCCGTTGCAGCTTTCGGTCGTTCGGAACTCTGGGTCCCGTTTCTCCACAACTTCGCAGTCCATTCATCTTCAATGATGCGGGCAGTAGTCTAGTCTGCCTCCGCGCTCGCGGAATTCAGAGCCGCGACAGCCGGAGAGGGGCAGGAGGATCCGTGAGCGAAGCATTCGACGTCATCATCGTCGGCTTGGGTGCGATGGGCAGCGCGGCGGCCTATCACCTCGCCAAACGCGGACGACGCGTTCTCGGTATCGATCGCTTTCACCCGCCGCATAGCTTGGGCTCCTCACATGGCGGCACGCGGATCATCCGCGAGGCCTACATGGAGGATCCCAGCTACGTCCCCCTCGTCCAACACGCCTACGAACTCTGGCTCGACCTAGAGCGGGAGTCCGGTCAGCAACTGCTGACGCGCACCGGCGGCTTGATGATCGGCGCTCCTGGTACTGACGTGATCACGGGTGCACTCGCGAGTGCCAAGCAGCACAGCCTCGACCACGAATTGCTCGACCGCGCCGCCGTGCAAGAACGCGCCCCCGGTTTCGCGCTGCCTGAGGACCATGTCGCCGTCTGGGAGCCGCGTGCGGGCGCCCTCGATCCCGAACGCTGCGTCGAGACGCACCTTCGGCTCGCCCTGCAACATGGCGCCACGCTCCGCTACGACGAACGGGTCGATCGCTGGACGCCCGACGGTGCGGGCGTCACCATCACGACCGACCACGGCGAGTACCGAGCCGACCGCTTGATTCTTAGCGCGGGCGCCTGGACCGTGGACTTTCACGAAAAACTCAACCTGCCGCTTCGCGTCACCCGCCAAGTCGTCCATTGGTTCGAACCCACGCGCAACCCCGAGCACTTTCAACCCGACCGATTCCCCGTCTTCGTCTGGCTTCTCCCGGACGACATCGCCATCTACGGCTTCCCCAACTTTGGCGGCGGCGTCAAAGCAGGCGTCCACAACCCAATCGTCGATGCCGATCCCGACGCCATCGACCGCGACGTTGGTCCTGACGAGATCGAGGCGATGCGTCAGCGGTTTGCCACCTACCTCCCCGATGCGGCCGGAACCTTCCGCAAAGCCGAGGTCTGCATGTACACCAATACGCCCGACGGCCACTTCCTCCTCGACTTCCATCACCGCCATCCCCAGGTCATCGTTGCCAGCCCCTGCTCAGGACATGGTTTCAAGTTCGCCTCGGCCATTGGCGAGGCCCTCGCCGATATGGCCTTGGACGGGGAATCGTCGTTCGATCTCGGCCTTTTCGGGTTGTCGCGCCTCCTGACCCCGGCCCCGTAGCTCAAGAACGGGCGTCGTACACTGGCGGCCGCAGAGGAAAGAGGAACACCCATGCCCGATATTGAACGACCCGATGGCGCCGTTATCCACTACGAGACCGTGGGCAGCGGCTACCCGCTGCTGCTCTTCGCCCCCGGTGCCGTGAACAGCGAGATCGGCTTCTGGGAGCACGGCGCCATCAACCCCATGAAGTCCTTTGCCGACGACTTCATGGTGATCGGCATGGACCAGCGACACGCCGGTGCCTCTTACACCGCCCCACTCACCTTCTCCTACGACGATGTCGTCGCCGATCAGCTCGCCGTCCTCGATGACCTTGGCATCGAGCGCGCACACGTTTGGGGCGGCTGCATCGGCGTCGCCTACATCACCCGCATCATCCACGACGCGCCGCAGCGTATCTCCGCTGGCGTCGGCCAGGATCCCGTGGGCATCAACGAGACCAACTCGCTCGATGTCTTCATGGCCATGTTCCAACCCACGATCGACCTCGCCCGCAGCGAAGGCACTGCCGCCGTCGTGCAACGCGCGGTGGTCAATCCCATCTTCATCCTCAACAACGAGGCGGGGCCCTATGGCCACCGCCTCAAGGCGGACGCCGACTTCCGCGCCGAGATCGAAGCGCTCAGCGCTGAGCAATACGTGGCGCACGTCGAAGCCTTCGCCTCCGGAATGTGGCCTGATGCCCCACCCTATTTCACCGTCTCCGAAGAGTGGATGGCGACCTGTGACACCCCGCTCATGATTCTGCCCGGCAGCGATCACTTCCATCCCACCGGCATCGCCGAGCGCATCTGCCGCGAAACGAAACAGGCCACCTGCCTCGACGTCGATTGCCGCTCCGACGCCAAGCTCAGCGATACGATCGAGACCGTACGGGCCTTCCTCAAGCAGCACACCCCCGCCTAGGAGACCGATCGATGGGACCGACCCCCTCGGCCGGACAGACGATCGCGGTGATTGGGGCGGGCGCCGTGGGCGCTTACTACGGTGCTCGCCTCGCCCAAGCCGGACTCGACACCCGCTTCCTCATGCGCCGCGACTACGAGGCCGTCCAGGCCAACGGCCTCGTAGTCACCAGCCCCGATGGGGACTTCGTGCTGCGAGCGGACGTCGCCAGAACCAGCGCGGAGATTGGCCCCGTTGACTGGGTCATCTGCGCCCTCAAGACCACCTCGCTTGATGATGTCCCGGCCTTGGTCGGTCCTTGCCTCGGCCCCGACACCCGCATCCTCTGCTTGATGAACGGTCTCGGCGTGGAGGAGCGTTTCGCCGAGTGGTTCGGCGCGCAGCGGATCTTCGCGGGGCTCGCCTTCACCTGCATCAACCGTGGCGAACCGGGCTGCGTAAATCACCTGCGCTACGGCGCGGTAACCGTTGGACACTTCCTCAACGACGAGTCGGAAGTACAGGCCGCGCTCGACCTCTGGCAAGAGGCCACGGTCGAGTTCACGGGGACGGAGTCGCTCCTGCGGTCTCGCTGGGAGAAGCTCGGCTGGAACATCCCCTTCAACGGCCTTTGCGTCACCGGCGGGGGGATCACGACTGACCACGTCGTCGGCGACCCGGATCTACGCGCTGCCGCCCGCCGCTCCATGCAAGAGGTCGCCGACGCTGGCAACGCCGATCTCGCCGCGCACGGGGAGTCTTCCCGCATCGATGCCGAGGCGATGATCGACCGCATGTTCACCCTCACCGATGCGATGGGTGTCTATCGTCCCAGCACCGTGATCGACTTTGTCGACGGGCGGCCCATGGAGGTCGAGGAGATGTTCGGCGAACCCCTCCGCCGGGCTCAGGCCCTTGGGGTCGACACGCCGCACATCGCCTTGCTCACCGTATTGATGCGCCGCTTGGACAGCAACAATCTCAACCGCAGCAACCTGGGCTGAGGTCCGTCTTACGCGTCCGGCTCCGACGCCTGCGGTTCGAGATCCGCGATCGCCGTCTGCCAAGCCCCAATCGCTTCCCGGCGTGACTCCGCCGTGTTCCAGTGCGTCGGTCGCGGACTCGTCGATGGCAACGCCGTCGGCCGCACCGGTAACGAGCCGAAATACCTGCGCCACTCGGGAATCCGATAGCCATTCAGCAAGATTGGGAACGGGCCGCGACGGTCCCATAGCAGTCGCAGGTCGTTGGGGACCCGGCTCACGATCTCCGAGTCCCCCGAACCCTCACGCTGCACATTGAGATACAGATCCCAGACGGCGATGCCATGGTCGAGCATTGCTGCCACGCGGTCCTCGTAGCGGCCCATCGCGTCCGGGATGACACCGCAGGCCTCCAGCACGCGCCAAAACCAGTTGCGCGGATTGCCGTAGTACTGACGACGCCGCATCGATTCCACGCTTGGGAACGAACCGAGAATCAAGGCGCGAATCGGGGCATCGGGAAGCAAGGGTGCAAGTCCCGTGTGCGGGGCGCCGCTGCTGCCAATGTGCGACGGTCCGCCCGACTTTTGGCGCGCGCTCTTGGGGGGCTTGGACGCCGTCTTCCCCGGTTGCCATTGGCCGCGCGATCCGGCCCGAGCCCGAGGTGTCCGGCGCTTAGCCAAGGACGCCCGACTCCCGCAGCGCTGTGATCCGGGCGTCCGCCAGGTCCAGATCCGACTTCAGAACATCGTCCGTATGCTGCCCCAGAAGTGGCGCCGCCTTGATTGGCACGTCGCTCTCCGACATCCGGGGCGCCCAGCCCAGCAACTTGATCGGCCCCAGAGCGTCGTGCTCCACCTCATGCACAAAGCCGCGCTCCACCAGGTGTGGATCCGTAAACAGATCGGCCGTACTGAGGTTGGCGGAACAGGGCACACCCGCGGCGCCGAGTTCCGCCATCGCCTCGGCCTTGGTGCGCTCGCGTGTCCACTTGGAAATTTCCTCAATCAGCGCCGCCGCGTTCTCCAGCCGATCCGGTCCCTCGGCGAAGCGTGGATCGACCGTCAACTCAGGCCGGTCAATCGCCGCGCAGAGCGTGTCCCACATCCGCGTCGTCACCACCATGATGAACAGGTAGTCGTTGGCGCCGAAGGGCTTGCAGGGGTAGAGATTGGTCGGAGCGCCCAGCGCGTTCCCGGTTCGGGGGCTCTCCGCCATGCCCCACTCCGCCCCGATCGCCACGACAGTCCGCATGAAATAGGTCATCGCCTCCTGCATCGAGATCTCGATCATCTGCCCCTGGCCAGTGCGCAGCTTTTGCACATACGCCGCCAGGATCGCCATACCCAACTGCACGCCGGTCCCGGAGTCGCCCACCGTGGGACCGGGACGCATCGGGGGCCCACCCGGCTCGCCCGTCACCGAGAACGCCCCAGCCGCGGCCTGCGCCACGCTGTCGTAGGACTTGAAACCCGAGTACGGCCCGCTCGTCCCGAATCCCTTCAGCCGTGCGTAAATGATCCCAGGGTGGACCGCCTTCAGATCCTCGTAGGTCAGGCCCAGCTTCTCGATTACTCCGGGGCCGTAGTTCTCCACGAAGACGTCGTACTGTGGCACCATCTCCAGGAACAGCGCGCGGCCCTGGGGATCCGCCAAGTTCAGCGCGACGCTGCGTTTGTTGCTGTTCCAGTTGCAGAAGTACGGCGAGTTGTCCGTTCCGCGCGCCACCCCTCGCCCTGGGTCGCCCGTGCCCGGCTGCTCCACCTTCACGACATCCGCACCGAACCAGGCCAGCGCCTGCGTGCAAGAGGTCCCCGCCTCGTACTGCGTCATGTCCAGGATCCGCATCCCATTCAGGGCGGGACCATTGGCGTTGGGCATACGTCTTGCTCCTTCTCGGCCGGATCACCCGCTACGCAGTGCAACCCTCGGCGCGCTCGCGTCCATCCTAGCGCGGAGCCGGATTCGCGCGCCCTGGCTTCCGGGCTTGCAACTCCGGGTGTCGCGACGCGATGTCTGCTCTAAACTGCGGCGGCGCGAGTTGGAAGTGGTGGCAGGAACGTCCGCCACCGCACCGCCTCAGTCGCCCGTAGTCTTGGAGACCCCCATGACCCTTGAGATCGGCCTGCTCTACGACTTCCGTAACCCGCCCCAGTGGGGCATCCCGTCAACCGAGCTCTACGCCGAAACGATGGACCACATTCAGGCCGCCGAGAGTATGGGCTTCCCCCTCATCTGGCTTACCGAGCACCACTTCATCGAGGATGCCTACCTCCCTTCGGTGCTCACCGCTGCCGCTGCGGTCGCCGAGCGCACCTCCACCGTCACCATCGGCACCAACGTCCTCCTTCTCCCCCTCGCTCACCCTCTCCACGTTGCCGAGGACGCGGCGGTGGTGGACATCATCTCCGGCGGCCGCCTTCGTCTCGGTGCGGGCCTGGGTTACAAACTGGAGGAGTTCGACGCCTTCCAGGTCGACCGCAGCCAGCGCGGCTCGATGATGGACGAGGGACTGCAGATTCTGAAGGGCGCCTGGGGCGACGGTCCCTTCTCCTTCCACGGCAAGCACTACGACTTCGACAACGTCAACGTCACGCCCAAGCCCGTCCAAGGCGCTGATCTCCCCATCTGGGTGGCTGGGCGCGCCGAGAAGCCCATTCGACGTGCCGCCAAGTACGGCGATGGGCTGATCGCCGTTGGCACCCCCGAACTCTACGAGACCTACACCAACGCCCTCGCCGACGAAGGCAAGACTGGCCCCGTTAATCTCGCGGCCTTCGCGGGAGGCTGGCCTGCCGCTGACCCTGAGAAGGCTTGGGCCGAAATGGGTGACCATGTCACCTATCGTGGCGACGAATACGGCCGCTGGTACGGCACCGCCGCCGACCTACAGAGCGACCGCGAATGGCTCGCCCTGGTCGAAGCGGGTGACGACCGCGGCACCTCCGCCCGGGCCTTCCAGACACCGGAGGCGATCATTGGCGATCTCCAAGCAGCGGAGCGCGCGGGCGTCACCTCTATGATCTACTTCGCGACTTTTCCCGGCCTGCGGCCCACCGCGACGCTGCCGCTCCTCGAAACCCTCATCAAGGACGTCATGCCCGCACTCAGCAGCAGTTAGCCTCTCGAACGAAGACCAGGGCGGATCCAGCGCCCCGCATCACCAAGGAGAAGCCCATGACGACGGATGTACCCAGTGTCGGCGTCGCCCCAGATGCCCCCGACCCGCCGGAGTCCTACGACTGGCAGGAGATCGTCGACGGCCTCAACCGCTATCTGCGGCTCAAGGCTACCCCTGTCGGCATGAAGATGTATGAGTCGAAAGCGGACATGGAGGCGGTCGAACGCGTCCGTCGGCCGGAGGGTCAGCGCTACGCGCTCGACCAGATCGTGGCCCAGGCCCGCTGGCTCAACTGGACCGTCGGCATCACCCAAGAAGACCTCGTCGGCGCGCAATGCGGTGCGCCGGTCGGCTTGCACGCCCAAGAGCCCGAGTGGCGCAAGAGCACCAACATGTCCGGCGTCTGGTTCTCCGGCGATGAGGACGCCATCGCCCATCAGGAGGCCATGGACTGCCTCCCCTACGGTCGCTACGAAGCACTCGCCGTCTCCCCCATCGTCTCCGGCCGCCTCGATCCACCAGACATCGTTCTGCTCTACGGCACGCCGGGTCAGATGATCATCCTCATCAACGGCCTGCAGTTTCGTGGCTATAAGAAGTTCGAGTTCTCCGTCGTCGGCGAGTCCGCCTGCGCCGATTCCTGGGGCCGCGCCCTGCGCACCGGCGAGCCCTCGCTCTCCATCCCCTGCTTCGCCGAACGACGCTTCGGCGGCGTCCAGGATGACGAGATGCTCATGGCCATCCCGCCTGCCTATCTCCCCAAGGCCATTGAAGGCATGGCGCACCTCTCAGAGAACGGTCTCCGCTACCCCATCCCCTCACTTGGAATCCAAGCTGACGCCGGACCGATCCTCGCCCGCTCCTACGGCGACCGCTTCTAGCCACCCTTCCAGAACAGGAGAGAACAATGTCTTACGACGCCAAGGCCGCCGAACTCGGCCTGGAACTGCCACCCGCCGCTGCGCCGATCGCCAACTACGTTCCCTCTGTACGCACCGGCAATCTCGTCTTCCTCTCCGGCCACGGTCCCGTCGGACCCGACGGACTGGTCCGGGGCAAGCTGGGCGCGGACCTCAGCATCGAAGAAGGCGCGGCCGCCGCGCGCCTCGTCATGATCGGGCTCCTCGGCTCGCTCAAGTCGGAACTCGGCTCACTCGACCAGGTGCAGCGCATCGTCAAACTGCTCTGCATGGTCAACTGCACCCCCGACTTTGGCGACCCGCCCAAGGTCGCTAACGGTGCCTCCGACCTCCTCGTCGAACTCTTTGGCGACGCCGGCAAGCACGCTCGCTCTGCCGTCGGCATGAACTCGCTGCCCATGGGCATGGCCGTCGAGATCGAGATGATCGTGGAAGTGGCGGACTAGGTCTCGCTCGCTAGGGCAAGCGTGGCTGGCTTGATCAGCTGGCAGGCGCAACGTAAGTCCGGAACTCGTCCCGGTTCTCACTTCGCCACCAAACTCGGAATCCCTTCCCACGTATGAGATCGATCAGGGGCGCGGGGAGGAAGTCCGTGCACAGCTCAACCATCTCGCCCGACTGGAGCCTTCGTGCTTCTTCAAGCACCCGGAGCACAGACATCTCCTCGGTGTTTTCTATTGCGTCGACTTGCGCCACGATGCGCGAGTCCGCGAACCAAGATGGGGCCGGGACCGGTTCGGCGCTACGATCGGAGCTGATCGCCGCGGGAAGTTCAGGTTGCCCGGCGGCTGCTCGCAACTGCTGAACCAGATCGGATACGTCAATCTGTGCAACGGCCGCCGCTTGCCGGAGCGAGGTGACCTTCGCCACGCTCCGCCGCAGGACCGGGTTCCGGAGTTTGCGAAACGGAGGAGCGATCTCGATCAGGGTCTCCTCAAGCTCGGGATAGTCCTGGAGCAGAGTCGCCACCTTCATCGATGGCTCGATCGGCGCGGGACGATCGCTCACGACACACTCTCCTGTTCATGGCCGGTGACCGTAGCAGGCCCCCACCAGGCCTCCAGTCACTGACGCTTGTTCATCCGGGTGAGGCCTGGCTGGCCAAGCTCGCTCTCGCCGTCGAGTCGGGGCTCGGCCTCTCGGTCCTAGCCCAGAGCCCCGTGGAGACCCACTTCCGATCCCCCAGGCGAATGCGCAGAAAGCCTCGACAGGGATCGATATGGGCTAGAGGTGTTCCGAGTTCGACCCGCCACGCGGATATGCCAACCCGCTCACGTCCTCTTCACGCGGCGCACCATCGACTAACGTGATCCCCGTCCCCGCCCGCGCCGCGACTTTTGCCCCAGGTAGTACGACGCCCAGCAGGTTGCATGGGTCCACCGCCGAGACGAACACGCGCTCCCCATCTGGCGCCTCGCGACGCACCTGCCGCAGCATCTGTACCGCCTCCGGCAGCGCGTACTGCTCGCCGATGAACCCCGTCACGAAGCGTCCGCCGCGGATCGTTCCGCGCGCCTCCAACCGACGCAGCGCGTGCAGCAGGTCGCGCCAGGGGATCGTGATGCTCTCGCGCGTCAACAGGTCGCGGAACACCACTCCGTACCGCGCCAGCAGAACTTCCGCCACTTGCTCTGTCAGTTCCTCGTAGGAGTCCACGTTGGGTGGTCGTTCGTCGACGGTCGCCCAGCGTCCCGACGGGCCGCTCCCTTGGAACACCCCACCACTTCCATACGTCCCGCCGCGCCGCCGTCGCCGTACCTTGGCCCGGTTCCCGGCGAGATGCCGTAGGCCCTCGAAGCCGTCCGCATAGACCAACCCCCGTGCGACCAGATCGCGCAGTCCAGACTCCACATCAGACGCCAACCGCCGCGTGTCGCCCACGATCTCGTCGAAGAACAGCGCCCCGCGCTCGCGCAGCAGTTCTAGGATTTGCCGTGCCGACCCCGTGGCGGGCTCGTTGCTCGTTGCTTCCTGTTCTGGCTTGGGGGAACGATCCCGCGGCACCGGGCGCGACCCGTGCTCGCCGCGCACCGCCGCCAGCAGCGTCGGGAACGCCACTCGTGGGGCGATCGTTACCGGCATCACCCGTGACGGCGATGCCGCGCTCACCTTCCCCTCTCGCTCCTTCGCCGACGGCGCCTTTGGCGTCAGCCGCGCCCACGTCACCTCACCCGCCAGGCTTAGTTCGTCGAGCCACGACGGGTGATACTCCACCACCCGTGCCGGAAGCAGATCTCGCTCCCAGGAGGCAGCGGGTGCTTCGAATCCCGCGAGTTGCCGGATTGCCTCACGCAGCCCGGCCTTCCCCTGCAGCCGCGTCTCCGGTGTCAGATGCTGCCAGCGCAGCAGGAAGCGCATCAGATCTTGTGCGGCAACAGGTTCGATCTCCCGTCGCAGGCGATCCAGCGTGTATTTGTGAATGCGCGCCAGCAGCCGTCGGTCGCAGAACTCGTCGGGGCCGCTTGTTGATTTTCCGCTGCCCGGCGCGTGCACATCGATCGCACTCGCACTGAACCGACCGCGAAGTACGTACCCGTCCCCCTCCACCTGCATCATCCCCCGCTCCACGTCCACCACGGACAAGCCGCACACCGCTGAGATCTGCGCGGCCGTCACCGGCCCCAGCGCCTCCGCCTGGCCGCGCAGCATGCGCACCCGTGCCATCTCGCGATCCTCCACCTCGATTACCGCCCCGAACGGCAGCGCCAGCTCGGGCTCAATCCGCGATTCTGGGAACAGCAAGCGGATCAGCTCCAGGTTCTCGGAGGCGAACCAGTGGGGCGTCCCTTCCACACTGACGACCGCCGCCCGGCCCTGTCCCACCAGATCGCCCAGCCACTCCTCCCACGCCGCCACGCGCTCGTCCGCGATCGCCACCAGGCCCAACAGCGCGTCGTGCACCTCTTCCGCGTCCACGGGCGTTGGCCAGGCTTCCTCGCGCACCCGAGCAATGGCGTCGGCGTCCAGCGCCCCCAGGTCGCGCGTGTTCTCCGGCAGGGTGCGACGCGTCATCACTGCCCGCGTCCGGCGTTCCTCCAGCGGCGCATCATCCAGGAACGTGTACGGCTTGCCGTTGAGAATCTCTGCCGCCATCGGCGATGGCTCCACCGTGTCCTTGGCGTGCAGCGTGATCTCGCCCGACTCGATCGACTTCAGCCGCTCAATCAAGCCATCGATGTCCATCCACTCGCGGAGACAGTCCTCCACCGTCTGGTCGCAGAGCGGATGATCGGGGATCTCCAGAGGACCGCTCAGGTTTTCCTGACAGCCCACCTGTTTGGGAAACACGGCAGCTAGGAGGTCGTCCGAGATCATGCGCTGGATGTTGGGTGGCACCTTCTTGCTGCCCCGCTGCCGGGGCACCGCCAACGCCCGCGTCGCGTTCCAACGGAAGCGCGTCCCCCACACCGGTGAATACAACGATGCCTGCCGCACGGAATGCACGGCGTTGTCGGCCTTGAGATAGTGGAACGCCTCCTCCAGCGGGAACGACTGCGCCGCCCCCAACGACAGCACGATCGCGTCGTCGTTCGCTGCGGCTTGCAGTTCGAAGTCGAAACGCACACAGAAACGCTTCCGTAGCGCCAGCCCCCAGGCTCGGTTGATCCTTGCCCCGAACGGCGCGTGGACCACGAGATGCTGCGCCCCCGCCTCGTCGAAGAACCGCTCGAAGACGACGTCCGTGTCCGACGGCATCACCCCCAGCCCCTCCCAGCTCACACGGATGTAGTCGACCAACTGCTGCACCGCGGCATCCGGCAGCCCGCAGTCGTCTTTCAAGCCCTGTTCCAGAGCTTCAATGTTGTCTAAGCCCGCCACGATATCCCGCCGCAGCCGTCCCACCTCTTCCGACAATTCCGACGTCCGCCCCGGACCCTCGCCCAACCAGAACGGGATCGTCGGCGGCGCGCCCTGTGCATTCTGCACGCGGACCCTGCCGGACTCCACCCGCTGAATCCGCCACGACGTCGTCCCCAGCAGGAACACATCCCCTGCCATCGACTCGATCGCCCAGTCCTCGTTCACGGTACCGACCATCATGTCGTCTGGCTCCGCGATCACCTGGTAGTCGCCCGACTCCGGGATCGTGCCGCCATTCGTCAAGGACTTCATCCGCGCGCCACGGCGCCCGCGGACCATCCCGTTGATCCGGTCGTAGTGGATCAGTGGTGGTGCGCCGCCTGCCGCATCGCCCACGCCCTCCGCCAGCATCCTCAGCACATCGTCATAGGCCTGACGCGATAGCTCCCTGTATGGCGTTGCTTTGTGGAACAGGTCGAATAGCGCGCCCACTTCCCAGTCCTCCGACGCCGTCTCCGCCACGATCTGCTGTGCCAACACATCCAAGGGCGCCACCGGCTGCGTCACGCGGTCCAGCCGTCCCGCTCGCACCGCGCGGATCAGCGCCGCACACTCCACCAGCTCGTCCCGCGACGTTGGGAACAACCGCCCGCGCGGCGTGAGCCCCAGCGCGTGACCCGACCGCCCCACCCGCTGCAAGAACGTTGAGATACTGCGCGGCGACCCAATCTGGCAGACCAGATCGATCGACCCCACATCGATCCCCAACTCCAGCGACGCTGTCGCCACCAACGCCCGGATCTCGCCGCTCTTCAGCCGCTCTTCCAACTGGAAGCGTCGCTCCTTCGACAACGACCCGTGGTGGCTGGCGACGTTCTCCTTGCCTACCAGTGCGGTCAGGTTGTGCGCCACCCGCTCCGCCAAACGACGCGTGTTCACGAAGATCAATGTCGTCCGGTGCGCCGCGACCAACTCAGCGATCCGCTCGTAGATCTCGGCCCACTGCTCCTTCGGCGCGACCGCCTGCATCTCCGACGGCGGCACCTCCACCAGAAGCTCCAGCTCTCGCTGGTGCCCCCGGTCCACAATCTGGCAGTCCGGCCTGCCAGCGGCCGACACCCGGTCGCTCCCCACAAGGAAGCGCGCGATCTCGTCGATCGGCTTCTGCGTCGCCGACAGCCCAATGCGGTTCGGACGACGCTCCGCGACGTGGTCCAACCGCGCCATGGACAGCGCGAAGTGGCTGCCGCGCTTGTCGCGCACCAGCGCGTGAATCTCATCGACGACCAGCGTCTTCAGCCGCGTTAGGATTTTGCGGCTCTTCTCCGCCGTCAGCATCAAGTACAGCGACTCCGGCGTCGTGATCAGGATGTGTGGCGGCTTGCGCGTGATCCGTGCCCGCTCGGAGGGCGTCGTGTCGCCGCTGCGCACCGCCGTCGTGATGATCGGCAGCGGTCGCCCCATCTCCTCCGCGATCGCCCGGATCTCGGCCAGTGGTCCCTCCAGATTGCGCTTGATGTCCACGCCCAGTGCCTTCAGCGGCGACACGTAGAGGATCTGCGTGGTGTCTTCGAGGGTGCCAGCCTCGGCCTCTTTGATCAGGGAATCGATACCGGCCAGGAAGGCCGCCAGCGTCTTCCCGCTGCCGGTGGGCGCGGCAATCAGCACATCGTGGTTCGCTTGAATCAGCGGCCAGCCCTCGACTTGTGCATCGGTCGGCGCCTCGAACTTGCGCTCGAACCAGGTCCGCACCGCCGGATGAAAGCTCTCGAGAACGGGGTGAGTCTCAGTCAATGCGACCATTTGTTCGACTCCAGGTCATCGAGTCTAGCACGACCATAACGCCCCCTGGCCGACTGGTAGCGGCCCCGAATCCCGGCGGCGATACTCTGCGGGTTGCGACTCCACCGTGCTGGACCGCACGACCGTGCCGAGGATGTACGCGGCGGAAGGATCGACCCATGCCCCCCCAAATCGACTGGCAACCTGTCTTCGACGAGGCTCTCGAGATCTTCGTCAAATACCTCCAGATCGATACCAGCAACCCACCTGGCAACGAGGCTCCCGCCGCCCGCTTCCTCGGTGCGCTGCTCGAGGCGGAGGGCATCGAAACCGAGTACGTGGAGATTCAGCCCAACCGTGAAGCACTCTTCGCCACCCTCAAGGGCGACGGTTCCAAACGCCCGCTCATGCTCTGCAACCACACCGATGTCGTCCCCGTCGAGCTCGACTACTGGACCAAGCCCGCCTTCGCGGGCCACATCGAGGACGGCAAGGTCTACGGCCGCGGCGCCGTTGACATGAAGGGCTGCGGCGTCATGCATCTGATCACGATGCTCGTCGCCAAGCGCAACAACATCCCGCTCAAGCGCGACCTCGTCTTCGCCGCCGTCCCCGATGAGGAGGCCGGCAGCGTCTGGGGCATGGAGTGGCTCTCCAAGAACCGCCCTGACCTCCTCGATGTGGAATTCGAACTCAGCGAGGGCGGCGCCGGCACCACCCGCTTCGCCGGGCAGGACACCCAGCTCTTCTCCGTCGCCACCAACGAGAAAGACATCTGTTGGCTCAAGCTGACCTCCGTCGGCACGCCCGGCCACGGCAGCCGCCCCCACTACGACAACTCCGCCGTCACCCTGATCAAGGCGCTCAACAAGCTCGCCGACTGGGAGCGCCCCGTCACCTTCACCCCCGAGACCCGCCACTACGTCGAGAGCCTCCAGGCCGAAGACCTTCTTCCCGCCGGTGCCAGCGACGCCCAGCTCGAGGAGATCATCACCAGCCACCCCCAGATGCACGCCATGTTCATCAACACCCTCAACGTCACCATGATCAACAGCGGTATCAAGGCCAACGTCATCCCCGCCAAGAGCGAGGCCACCATCGACTGCCGCCTCCTGCCCGGCCAGACCCGCGAAGACTGGATCGATCAAGTCAAAGCGATCATCGACGACGACAGAGTCAGCGTCGAAACCGCCGGTTGGGACCAGGAACAACCCGTCGCCGTCGACTGGGATACGGAGCTCTACCGGACCATCGAGGCCGTCGTCACGGAAGCGATTGAAGACGCTGTCGTCGTCCCCAGCACCTGCGTCGGCGGCACCGACAACCGCTTCCTCCGTCAGCAGGGCATCCCCGCCTACGGCTTCATCCCCTGCCTGCTCAGCCCCGCCGAAGCCGCCGGCTTCCACGGCAACGACGAACACATGACCATCGAGAACCTCAACATGGGCTGTGAGCTGATGTTCGAAATCGTCATGCGCATGTCGGCCTAAGGCGCTGCGCGCCCTAGTCGGGCGCTTCCCGCACCTCGATCTTCGCGGCGGTGCGCAACGGAATCTTCTTCGCCCACTCGATCGCCTCGTCCATCGACTCCGCCTCGATCACAAAGTAGCCGCCCATCACGTCGCCCGACTCCGAGAACGGCCCCTCCGAGACCGAGAACTCCCCGGCGTCGCTCCGGTGCAACGTCCGCGCCTCGGAACTCGGCCCCAACCCTGCGCCCTCGTGGAACTTCCCCAACGAACTCAGTTCGTCCGCCAGCGCCTGATAGAGCTTCATTTGCCGCTCGGGATCTGGGGACGGCGTGCTCATCGCCACCCGGTCGCCGACGATCATCAATAGGTATTTCATCTGGTCCCCTTCTGTGCGGATGGCGTCCTTCGACGAATCACCGCGGTTTGGAGTGAGGATGCCAAGCTCAGACGGTTGCCGCCCCAACCCCAACCTTACCCGTCGAACGCGGGCGCGACCTCTTCCATCCACAACCGCATCGACCGCTGCACCTTCTCTTGCGGGATCAGCCCCCCGGCGTTGAACCAGGTCAGGATGTGGCCGCAGCCGTACTCTTCCACGACCGCGGCCAACTTCTCCCGGCACTCCGCCGGACTCCCAATGATCGACATGTCGCGCAACATCTCCTCGTACGTCGAGTCTCGGAAGCGACGCACCAACGGCGGCAGATCGTCGGGGTCGCCCCCGTGCTTCAAGTACCCCCCCACGGACGTCCGCGCCACGACCCGGAGGTAGGTCATCACGCTCTCCTCCGCCTCCGCCCGTGCCTGGTCGCCGTTCTCGTTTACATGGATCGCCGTCAGCCAGCCGATGTCCTCGGGCGGGGGTGGTGCCCCGTCCCGCTCCAGCCGTAGCCCTTGGTACAGCTCCGACCGCTGCTTCAACTCCGGCAGGAACCCCGTGATCGGCGAGAACATCACCCGCCAGCCCTCACGACCCGCCCGCCCGATCGAATCGTCACTGTTCGCCGCCAGCCGCAGCGGCGGGTGCGGCTGCTGCACCGGCTTGGGCTCCACGTTCACATCGTCGTAGTGCAGGAACTGGCCGTCGTAGTTGACCGGCTCGTCGCTCCAGGCCTGGAGCAGCACATCGACGTTCTCGTCGAATCGCTCCGACCGTTCCGTCATCGGCACGCCCAGCCCATCGAAGTGCGCTGCGATCGCTCCGCGGCCAATGCCGTAGTCCAAGCGCCCATTGCTCAGGATATCGAGCGTCGCCGCATCCTCCGCCGCCCGGATCGGATCGTGCAGCGGCAGCAGTGCCACGCCAATTCCAATCCGGATCCGCTCCGTCATCGCCGCCACCGCCGCACCCATGATCAATGGCGATGGCATGATCGAGTAGTCGGGGATGAAGTGCATCTCCGCCAGCCAGGCCGTGTCGTAGCCCAACTGGTCGCCCAGCACGATCTGCTCCAGCGTCTCGCGGTAGCGCGTCGAACTGTCCTGCTCCGGCGCGCGCGGGAGTTGAAAAAAGAGCCCGTGTTCCATAGTAATCGTGCCTGCCCGTTTCTCCCCCGAATGCCCGTTTTTCTCGAATGTGTGCTTCGTCGAACGATCTCGTCCGCTCGCCCGCGCTACTGCAGCGGCGAGTAGGGAAGCGGGTTCAAGTAGTAGATCGACTCTTCCGGCGCGACCTCGCGCAGCGGGCCCGTGAACTCGGCAAGCGGATCACCGGGAACGTAATCGAAGTTGGAGACGCCGTTCGGCAAGATCCAGAGATCGGTGAGCTCTCCACGCTGACCGAGCGCGGTCTCGTAGGCGGTGACGAGTTCCACCGCGCCCGCCTTCGAGCCCCAGTCCACTAGTTTGCCCAGAATCTCGTAGGCCTTCTCCTGCCCGCCCAGCGTGAGCTGCAGCACTGCTTGCAGGTACTGCCGTGGCGCGTCGGGCTTGGCGCTAAGCGCCGCCTCCAGCCGCTGCTCCGTCGCGTACGGCACCGCATAGGCGGTCTTCGCCGACTCCGAGATCTGGATCCCCCCCTCGATCATCGCCCCGATCGCCCCGAACATCTGGGTGTCCTTCGACATCGACGCCGTCGCCTGCTCCATCGCCGCCAAGTTCTCGTAGCGGAACAGCAACACGTCTTGGCCCATCTCGCCCCCCGTCCGCTTGAAGGCGCCCAGCAGATCCATACCGTGCCGGGCAAACGCCGGGATGACCGACTCCTGGTAGACCTCGACGAAAGTGTCGAACGCCGTGTTGGTCAGAGGCTTGATCGTGTGTGTTGCTTCCAGGAAGACGGTCATGCGGGGTCCTTTCGCCGCGGCGTTCGTGGATTCCAGGTCGTTAGCTTCAGTTTGGGCTAGGCCAGTTCCTTGTCCATCGCCAAGAGGAACTCGTGCGTGCGTTTGCGCGTCTCTTCGTCGTGTCCCGCGATGGCGCCGTTGAAGTCGGTCACACCGATCTCCTTCAACCGACGCAGCTCCCGCTCCACCTCCTCCTCGCTCCCCACGATCGCGACGTTCGCTGGACCCGCCGCGTTCGATCCGTCCATCACCCGCCGGTACGACGGCAAGTCGCCGTAGCCTTCGAAGTTCTTCTCGACCCACTCCCGCGCCTTGTCCGGCTCCGTCGTCACCGCGATCGGCAACCCGGCTATGACGCGCGGCTGCGGCTTGCCCGCGTCCGCCGCCGCCTGCGACATCTCCGGCACCACGGTGCTCTCCAAGTACGGTGCTCCCGCCAGCCAGGTCGCCGTGCCATCGGCCAGACGCCCCGTCACCCGCAGCATCTGCGGCCCCAGCGCCGCCACCACGACCTGTGGCGCCTCCGCGTCCGGGACCGTGATCTGGGCGTTGATCGTGTATTCCTCGCCTTTGTACGAGACCGCTTCGCCGCGCAGTAGCGGCCCCAGCACCTCCAGATACTCCCGCATGTGGCGCACCGGCTTGGAGAAGTCCAGCCCGAACATTCCCTCAATCACGATCTGGTGGCTCAGCCCGATCCCCAAAATGAAGCGGCCGCCGGTCGCGGCCGCCGTCGAGAGCGCCTGCTGCGCCAGAGCCGTAGGATGCCGCGGGTACGTCGGCACGACGAACGATCCCATCTCGATCGTCGATGTGATCCCGCCCGCCAGGGCGATCGTCGTCATCGCATCGTGGCTGAAGATATTGGGCAGCCAGCCGCTCGCGTACCCCTCCGACTCCAACCGTTTGAAGCCCCCCACCGTCTCTTCCAGCGTTGTTCCGCCCGGCGATCCGCCGATTCGCATGCCCAGCTCCTGTCTCTCTTCGATTTCGGTGTTGCGAGTACGCCCGAGCGTGTCGCCAGCCTCGGAGCCAGAGCGACGCTAAGTCCGCGTCCTGATTCCTGTCAAACGTCGTGACGCCCAGATGCGGCCCAGCTTTGCTCCGGGGTCAGGGCAAGAGACGAAGGACTGAGCAGATCACTGTGTGCCGCGGAGGCGAGGATCGAGAATATCCCGCAGCGCATCCCCCGCCACGTTGAAGCCAAACACCAGTGTCGTGATCGCCAAGCCCGACCACAGGCTTAGCCATGGCGAGCTCCCGCTGATGATGAATTGCCGCCCATCGGAGACCATCTTGCCCCACGACACCTGAATTGGGCCCAACCCCAGGAACGAAAGCGCCGCTTCGGCCAAGATGAACGCCCCGATCGCGATTGTGTAGAAGACGATGATCGGCGCCATGATGTTGGGCAAGATGTGCCGGAAGGCAATCCGGACTCCGCCCGCCCCGATCGTCTGCGCCGCCTCCACGTACTGGGACTGTCTGGTCGCGATCACACTCCCCCGTATGATCCGCGTACTATCCGCGATCCCCACGAAACCCAATGCGACGATGGTGATCGTCAACGAGCCCCGCGTCACGGACGCCAGCAGCAACAAGAAGATCAGCGGTGGGAACGCCTGCATCGCGTCAATGATCCGTTGCGACAAGATGTCGAACCAGCCACCGATGTAGCCAGCCGACAACCCGATCACCACGCCTGAGCCCACCGCGATCGCCGCGGCGAAGATCCCCACCTGCAACGACAGGCGTGATCCTTCCGCGATCCGGGAGTAGATGTCCTGGCCAGCGCGATCGGTCCCGAACCAGTGCTTCCCGCTGGGATCCGCCAGGGAATCAGTACGCAGCGGCGTCGCCGTGCCCGTCGCGAAAAGATCCACGATCCGTTCGAAGACCCCGTCCTTCACCTCAATCAACGGTGCCGCAATGCTGGTCCCCTCAAGCAGGCGTGTCATCAGCGTGCCATCCGCGAGTCCGAGCTGCACGTACTCGTGCAGCTCCACGTCTACCTCCTGAGCGACCGCCAGCGATCCCAGGTAGCTCGGGTCGGAGAGCAGTGCCGACAGCTCCGCTTGGTCGATGTCCGCGGGTTGCCCCGCGAGCAAGTCGGCGACCTTCGCGTTGGCGAAATCCGTGTTCCCCACCCGGAACACGCGGAGGTGATCGTAGCGGCCCAGCCCAAGCCAACCGCCGCCCTCCCCCAGCGTGCCCACCGCGAACATGCCCCAGATAAACACGACCAGTAGACCGAAGGCGCCCAGCTTCTTGGTGCGGATGAAGTTGCCGATGCTATTCAGCACCCGGACCACAACGTGGGGCTGGCCGAAATCCAGCTCTTCCAAGCCAATGGCGCCCTGAGACTGCTGTTCTGCCATCCGGTTCCGCCTCACGCCATTCCGCGCGTCTCAACCCTTGTCCGGAAAGAGTTGCGTCTGCCAGGAAAGAGTATCGGATGAATCCCGTCCCGATCCATGCAACAGCGGTACGCGGATCCGCTACTCTGCGCCTCATCCGTCAGTCAGCGACCCGCGAAGGAAAGGCTTGCGAAAGATGGCATCCCAGGAACTTCAAGCGATCCTTGACCAATTCAAGCAGCAACAGTCCATCGCCGCGCAGGCCGCCGGGCAGCCCGATGTCGCGATGATGCGCTCCAACATGGAGTCCACCGCCATTCCCGTCGCCGACGATGTCCGGGTCGACAGTGTCGACGCCAACGGTGTCCCCAGCGAATGGGTCGTAGCGCCCGGCGCTCACCCCGATCATCGCCTCCTCTTCCTACACGGCGGCGGCTACGTGATCGGCTCTCCCATCACCCACCGGGCCCTCGCCGGTAACATCTCTCGCGTCTCAGGCTGCGCCGTCCTCCTCATTGACTATCGCATGGCGCCGGAAGACCCCTTCCCGGCCGCCGTCGACGATGCCCACGCCGCTCTCCGCTTCATGCGCGACAACGGCCCCCAGGGCTCTGCCAGCGCTTCCACGACCTTCGTCGCGGGCGACTCCGCCGGTGGCGGTCTCACCCTGGCGACGCTCCTTGCCGTCCGCGACGCCGGTGAGACTCAGCCTGATGCCGCCGTCACCCTCTCGGCTTGGACGGACCTCGCGATGACGGGCGAGACGCTCAAGACCCGCGCCGACGCCGACCCGATGATCACCGATCCCGGCGGGATCACCTTCATGGCCAACGCCTACCTGGGGAATGCCCCGGGCGAGACGCCGCTCGCGTCGCCGCTCTATGCCGACCTCTCCGGACTGCCGCCGCTGCTCATGCAGGTCGGCGACGCCGAAGTGCTCTTGGCTGACACCACCCGCGTCGCCGAGAATGCCAAGGCCGCCGGCGTCGACGTGACGCTGGAGATCGACGACGAGATGTTCCATGTCTTCCAAGCTTTCGCGCAGACATTGCCCGAAGCTCAGCAGGCCGTGGATCGCATCGGCGCCTTCATCCACGCCCATGTCCCCGCGGCGGCCGGAGACTAGGCGCTGGCGACTGGCTAGCGGACGAAACGCACGACGAAGCGGCGGGCCAAGGTCGTCGTCTGGGTCACGGTCGTTTCTCGGCTAGCCCTTCGCGACTGCTGCGAATGCCTGCTCCGTCGCCCGCAGCGTCAGGTCGACATCTTCTTCCGTGTGCGCCGCCGACACGAACCAGTTGTGCGCCGGGTGCAGGTACGCCCCGTGCTCGGTCGCCAGGTCGCACCACTCGTGGAACAGCGCATGCTTCAGATCGTCATTGAACTTGAACGACGGCATCGCCGCCGGCCCCGTGCTCACGAACGGCAATCCGAACGACTCCGCTTGCGCCTCCAACCCATCGATCAGCAACTGGCCGATGCGGTGGATCGTCGCGATCGCGTCGCTCTGCTCCAGCTCTTCCATCGTCGCTTTCGCCGCCGCGAACGAGGAGTTTTGGAAGAAGAACGAGCCGGTCAGGTACATCTTCTCGGCGGCGGGGCGTAGCGCTCCCACACCGAGCCCGGCCGACAGGGCGTACCCGTTCGCGATCGCCTTCGAGTAGCAGACGAGGTCCGGCTTTGCCCCGAACGCCACGTGGGACCCGCCCAGGTCGAACCGGAACCCCGCCCGCACGTCGTCCATCACGAAGACGGCGCCGTGCGAGTCACACAGCTCGCGTACCGCGTCGAACCAGCCCGGCGCGGGCAGCACGGAATCGTGCGGCTGGTGGTCGTAGGGCGACAGGATCACCCCTGCAATGTCGTCGCCATGCTCCGCGAAGATCGACCGCAGCCCGTCCACGTCGTTCCACGCCACCTCGAGCAATTCCTCGCGGTGATGGCTGGGTGCACCAGGCAATGCCGGGATCGTCCACGGGCGTGCCCCGTGATACGCGTCGCGCCCCTTCACGATCTTCGACTTCCCGGTCTGCGCCCGTGCCGTGTCGATCGCCCACGATGTCGCATCCGCGCCATTCTTGGCGAAGATCGCCCAGTCCATCCCCTCGGTCCTCGCCACCAGCATCTCGGCGTATTCCACCATCGGCTCGCCGGGCAGGCTCATCGTGTCGGCGAGCTCCATCTGCTCGGCTACGGCACGATCCACCACGGGATTGCGATACCCCACCACCATCGGTCCATATCCACACATCCAGTCGACGTATTCGTTCCCGTCCACGTCCCACACCCGAGACCCCTCACCACGCGCCAAGAACTTGGGATGCCGTGCCCCGTGCGTTCCGGCGTTCTGATGGCCGTAGACACCGCGCGGGATCACCCGCTCCGCGCGCTGCCACAGCGCCTCGCCCTTCACCAACGAACGCTCAGACATTCCGAATTCTCCTTAGACCAGTGACCTTTGGGAGCTACGATTTCAGAGGCCTGCTACTTCGGAGGCCGGCTATCTGGGAGGCCTGCTATTTGGGAGGAAAAGCCGCCGGACCGGATGAGTGCCCGTCGGGGTAGAAGAACGACTTCGCCGCGTTGCGCAACTCGGCCCGGAAGTCGGGATGCGCGACGGCGATCAGCTCATCGGCCCGCTGCCGCACGGTCTTCCCCAATAGCCGCGCGATACCGAACTCCGTCACCACTGTATCGCTGAGTTCGCGTGGCACCGTCACGATCTGCCCCTCCTCGAACCGCGGCACGATGTTGGACACGGTGCCGCCCAAGGCCGTCGACGGCATCACGCAGACATAGCGGCCCGTGGGACAGAGATACGCCCCCATCGCGAAGGCCAAATGTCCGCCCACTCCCGCCACCACCTTCGGCCCCAGCGTGTGAACACCCTTCTGACCGCTCAGGTCGACGCGCAAGGCGCCGTTGATCGCCACGAAGTTCTCTTGCCGCGCGATCACGGAAGGATCGAGCAGATATTCGACCGACCGCATCTGGTAGTAGGGATTGCCCGCGATCACGTTCCGCTCCTCCGGGGTATTGCCGATCACCGTCGCCGTGAACTCGCCCGGGTGCAACGCACTCTGGCGGCCGGTGATCACACCGCGTTCCGCCAGCGTCACGCAGCCCTCCACCGTCAACTCGCCGAAGTAGCTCAGCTCCTGTTTGTCATCGAGCGCCCCCAGCAACACGACCTCGCGCGTGTGTTGCCCCACCCCCACCTGGATCGTGTCCCCATCTTGCACGATCTCGCCGACGTAGTGGGACAGCCCGGCATCGGCGGGATCGGTCGGTGGATTCTCGCGGAGCAGCATCACATCCCGGTCGGTCGGCATGATGTAGTCCAACTCCGAGACGTGGAGCCAACCGTCGCCCTCCGCGAAGATCACACTCTCCGACATTTCCGCGATCACGGTCTTCGCCCGCCGCGCCGTTGTCACCGAATCCCAGAGGTTGCCACCGCAATTCACCCAGCCCCGCTCGTTCGGCGCCGACACCGTGACGAATGACTTGTCGATCTGCCACGCCTCACCCTCACCCCGCCCCGCGTCGTACGCCTTGTGAATCCCCACCAGCCAGTAGGGGTGATAGTCCACGATCCCCGCGTTCACGGCGTCGCGATCCAACAAGGATCCGAACTGCGGCGCCACCGCGAACGACTCCGACATCGGCGTCTCGTACCACCCGGCCTCCGGGATCAGAATGCCGCGGATCTCCACCCCCTCCAACTCATCCTGCCGCGCCGCCAGCGCCGTCAGGACCTCTGGCGCCGAGTGCCCCGGAGGGATCCAGAGGTGGTCACCGGATTCGAATGTGGCCGCGGCCTGCTCGGCCGAGACCAGCTTGCTCGCATACGCGGCCTTCCAGTCGACGGTCAGATCCAACGCTGGCATCTGGCTCTTCCCCCTTGTAGGCGACTTCCCGCAGGCCGTCGTGCGCACCGGTCTCTCACCCGCCGAGGCCCGCTGCCATCGAATTGGTCGCACCCAAGTGAGAGGGCCGGTAGTATAACCCGACGCTATTTTCTGCGAGGAGAACTATTGATGAGCACCGTTGAGCGCATGAACTTCGGCATCTTCATGGCCCCCTTTCACCCCATCGGTGAGAACCCCACCTTGGCTCTCGAACGCGACATGGAACTGATCGAGTGGCTCGACAAGCTCGGCTACGACGAAGCCTGGATCGGCGAACACCACTCTGCTGGCTGGGAGATTATCGCCTCCCCTGAGGTCTTCATCGCCGCCGTCGCCGAACGCACCCGCAACATTCGTCTGGGGACCGGCGTCTCCAGCCTCCCTTATCACCACCCCTACATCCTCGCCGAGCGCATGGTCCAACTCGACCACCAGACACGTGGCCGCGCCATGCTCGGCATCGGTCCCGGCGCTCTCTCCTCCGACGCCTACATGCTCGGTATCACCCCCGTCGAACAGCGCCGCATGATGAACGAGTCGCTCGAAGCGATCATGGCGCTCCTCGAATGTGAAGAGTCCGTCACCCGCAAGACGGACTGGTTCGAGATGAACGAGGCGCGGCTTCACCTCCGCCCCTACAGCAACCCGCACATGAAGGTGTCCGTCGCGAGTACCTTCTCGCCCGCCGGCATGGTGGCGGCGGGAACCTACGGCTGCGGCGTCCTCAGCGTCGGCGCATCACAGGCGGGCGGCCTCATTAACCTCAAGGAGCAGTGGGGCATGGCCGAAGACGCCGCCGACAAGGTAGGCAAGCAGATTGACCGGGCCGACTGGAACCTCGTCCAGCCCTTCTACCTCGCCGAAACGCGCGAGCAAGCCTTCGCAGAATGCCAGGCCGGTGCTCGGGTCTTCACCGAAGCCTACTTAGAAGGCACTCTGGGCCGGCCGCCGACGCCGGACAGCGGAGACATCGCAGCGCAAGTCAAGGCTGGTGGCGCGATCGTTGGCACGCCCCAAGACGCCATCGATGCCATCGAGCGGCTCCAAGATCTGTCCGGTGGTTTCGGCGGCCTGCTCGGCCTCGCTCACGAATGGGCCCCGCGCGACAAGATCCACAAGTCGTTCGAACTTTTCGCCCGCTACGTCATGCCCAAGTTCCAGGGCCAACTCGCCCCCATCGCCGAGTCCCAGGAGTGGGTCGCCGAGAACAAGGGCACCATCTTCGGCACCACCCCCGACGCCATGGTCCGCGCCTTCAAGGACGCCGGCAAAGAGATCCCCGAAGAACTCGCCAAGCAAATGCAGCGGTAACCGGAGTTCGATCCAGGAACAGCAAGGCCGCCCACCAGGGCGGCCTTCTTCTTGTTCGCACCGGTCCTGACTACCTCTGGGGACTCGCCAAGAAACTCAACCGTACCCGACGTACCGGCGAGTCCACGTCAAAATCGAACAGCAGAACTCGCTGCCACGGCCCCATCGCCATCACACCAGCGTCAACCGGAATGTTCAAGTCCGGCGACAGCACGACGGGCGTCAGATGATCCGCGCCGTGCCCCGGCGACTTCAGCTCGTGGTGGTAGCCATGCTCTCGCGGAGCGACGCGCTGAATCGCATCGATGATGTCGTCCGTCGACCCATCATCCGGCTGCGCGATCGCCAAGCCCACCGTCGAGTGCTGTGCGAAGACATTGAGCAACCCATCGCCTAAGCCGTCGCAGAACCCCGCGATCTCCTCAGTCAGATCGACCCACTGCCGATCGCTGGTGTCGACCTCGATCGTCAGCCGGTCCATGACCTAGTCCGCGCAATCTCCGAACGCCCGCGCCAACCGGGCCCCGCCCTCGCGCAGGTCATCGATCGTGGTCCAGGAGTACGCCAGCCGGATCGACTCACCGTCGTCGCCAGAGTCGCGGTCGGGATAGAACGCCGATCCGATCGGGAAGATCGCCCCCTCCTCGACCGCCTTCACCTGCACATCTTGGGCTTTCAACCCGCCCGACAGACTCAGCCACAGAAAGAATCCGCCCCCCGGTTCCTGGAACGAGGCATAGGGCTCGCAGAGATCGCGCAACTGGTTCGTCAGCGTCCGCATCTTGTCGCGGTAGATCCCCCGCATCATCGCCACGTGCTGCTCGAACTCGCCCGTCACCATGAACTGGTACAGCATCCGGTGCAGCAGTGGACTGTTCCCCATGTCGAACCGCGCCGGCATCATCGCCTCAACCAAGCTCGGCTGCGCTTGCACCCAACCGACGCGCAGGCCTGTCGCGATCACCTTGGAGAACGTCCCCGCCGTGATCACCCCGTGTCCGTCCGCGACCGCTGACACCGACGGCACCAGGTCCGCCCCGAAGTACAGCTCGTTATAGGCCGTGTCCTCCAGGATGAAGATCCCCTTCCGCGCCGCCAACTCCACCAGCGCCGACCGCCGCTCCATCGACATTGTGATGCCCGTCGGATTGTGGAACGTTGGGATCGTGTAGATGATCTTGACCCGTTTCCCTTCCCCCTCCAGCCGCTCGATCTCCGCCTCGGCGCGCTCCACCAGCAGCCCGTCGCTGTCCATCGGCACGCCCACGATCTCCGCCTGGTGCCCCCGCATCGTCCGCAACGATCCGGAGAACGTCGGCACCTCCGTGATCACCACGTCGCCCGGATCGAGCAACGCGGCGCAGGTCAGATCGATCGCCCCCGCCGCGCCGTTCGTCAGGATGTACCCGTCCGCCCCGAATGGCGTGGCGTGGTCACGGGAGAAGAACTTCCCCATCTCGTCTCGCAACGGTTCGAAGCCGTAGGGACCGCCATAGACCAGCGGCGCATCGTCCGGAGTGTCGAGGGCGCGCTCCATCGCGTGGATCAGCGCCTCCCGCGGCTGAGTCGCCGCGTCTGGGATGCCGCCCGCCATTGAGATCGGCGCCACCTTCGGCTGGGGCCGCTTGCCACTCAGTCCCCAGTCCGTCATCGAGCCAGCCGTGAGATGCTGAATCCGGTCGCTCATCATCCGCTTCGGCTCGCGGTCGCCCCATAGCGCCGCGGCGATTTTGGCGGCCTCGACCGCATTCTCAGTCGTCATAGTTCTCCCCATCGAGCATCGAACCTGCTGGCGCCTCGCGGTCCCGCCCAAGTCCACCTACGAACTGGTGCCGGTTGCGAATCACCAGTGTAGTGGCCTCGTTCTCGCTGCGCTGTTCCATGCCCAGTCCGACGACCGAGTCCGGGGATCGCCCTACTCTGTCCCGAGCCGTTAGAACTCGCGCTGCCAGATCGGAGGTAGACCACGTGAAGCTGGGCGTTCTCGATCAAGTTCCCATCCGCGAAGGCGACACCGTCGAACAGGCCTTGGCGGAAACCTTTGAACTCGCCCAAGCCGCCGACCAACTCGGTTACTCCCGCTACTGGCTCGCCGAGCATCACAACACCGGCTCCCTCGCCTGCACGGCGCCCGAGATCTTGATCCCCCAGGTCGCCGCGCGGACCCAGCGCATCCGCGTTGGCTCCGGCGGCATCATGCTGCCCCACTACTCCTCCTTCAAGGTCGCTGAAACCTTCGCCCTGATCGACACCCTCTACCCCGGTCGCATCGACCTCGGCATCGGCCGCGCCCCCGGCTCCGATGGTCGTACGGCCCGGGCTCTCGCCCACGGCCCCGGCTCCCTCGGCCTTGAGCACTTCCCGGAGCAGCTCGCCGACGTCTACGGATTCCTCAGCAACGACCTCCCTGACGCACACCCCTTCCACGGCGTCCGCGCTTTCCCCAATACCGCGCCCACCGGCACTGCGGAGACAGGCACTGCGGAGACCGAAACGCTCGCTCCCGCACGCACGCACATGCCGGAGCTCTGGCTGCTCGGCTCCTCCACCGTCGGCGGTATGCATGCCGCCGAACTCGGCTGGGCCTTCTCCTTCGCGCAGTTCATCAGTCCCGAGGGCGGCGAGGACGTCATCCGCAACTACAAAAAGAAATTCGAGCCCTCGCCCATGTGGCCTGAGCCCCGCGCCAGCATGGGCGTCTCCGTCACCTGCGCCGACACGGAAGAAGAGGCAGAAGAGCTCTCCTGGGCCCGCTGGTTCTGGCGCATCAAAGGCAACCGCGGCGTCCGCGGCGGTATCCCCCACCCCGACGAGCGCCACAGCTTCGACTTCTCGCCGACCGAACTCGAGTACGTCGACTATCTCAAGCAACGCTCCATCTACGGCACCCCCGCCCAAGTCCGCGACCGCCTTGAAGAAATGGCCAAGGTCTACGACGTCGACGAGTGCATTGTCCTCACCATCACCTACAACTTCGCCGATCGCCTCCGTTCCTACGAACTCGTCGCCAAGGAATTTGACCTTCCCGTCGCGACGGATGCGACGACCTCTGCCTGACTCCAATTCGGGGAGCTCACATCGGCCTTGCGGTAGGTCCGGTCACCAGGTGACGGCAGCCGACGTTTGTGAGTCTGGGAGTCGCATCCACTTTGGAGTTATCAGCAATTCTCGATGTTTCCGCTTCTCAGCAGCAGCGTAGCGAAGCGAGAAGGGACGAATCTTTGCACGATCCTGGTACAGCTCTCGTCTCACTCACGTCCAATCGCGCGAACAGCGCGCCATCAGGACCCGGAATCAACCCGCACCCATTCGTGAACAACCGCAATCCATCGGCTGTCTCGAACTCACTCGTAACCACGGAGTCGCACGGGATCACAGAATCCGCGGGTAGCCACTCCGCCGTCCCCGGATGCAATACCGAATCCGGCGACGCGAGCTCCAGTCCCCCATCCACTCGGCTCTCCGCCAGCCACACCCCCGGCGACAGCGCCACCGGCAACGACTCCTTGGCGCTGCCAAAGATCGACGCCTCCAGCCACCCGAACCTGATCCCCGTACTCAGCTGCGGCCTCGCCAGAATCCATTCCCCACTTGGATCGACGCCCACCGCCTCCACCCAATCGATCGTCTCGTCGAGGACGTCTGAATCAAGCGACGGCGACGCCCGCAACTCCACTTCGCCAGCGAAGACGCTACCCAGCGCTGCCGGGTACGAAGACTGCATTCGCAAGACTGGCCGCTCCTCCAGAGCCAGAGACTCTTCCAGAACCCACTCGCCAATCGGGAAGCCCGTATCAGACACCCCCAGCCACTCCTGGCGGCGATCATCCAGCCGCACCCACACCAACAACTCCTCTCCCTCTGCAATCTCTCGCACCACCCCCCAATCGATCTCCGGTCCGCCTCGCGCCACCGTCGCCGCACCCGCCCTGATCATCACCGGCTCCGGCGGTTGCACCACCTCCCGTCCGATCTCAATCGACCCCGCTTGCTCGCTGAGTCCCCGCAGCTCCAGCACGGAGCGCCAATTTCCCTTTTCACTCAGAAATGCGCTCGCTGTCCAACGCATCCCACCGGAACTGGGCGACAGCTCGAACCGGGCCTCTTCCACATCCGCATCTTCGTGCAGGAACCGCATCGCCACCGGCCACGCGACCTCCGGCACCTCCGCGATCGGCACCACCGCGTCGCCGTCCCGGACCCGCACCAAGATCGCGAAGCTGACCTCCGCTGTTTCCGGGATCTCCACTTCGAAGGACAGACCCGGCGGCAACCGCGGCTCTGTCGTCCGCGGGCGTGGCGGCGCCGTGCCAATCGGCAGCTCGCCCACCGGCGTGGTGTTCGCGGGCGGCGCCCCATCGCCGCCGCACGCGATCCCGGCCAGCAGCGCTGCCAGCAGAACGACGCCCAACCGAATCGCCGGGTTGCGCATACCACCTCTCCCCTCACCACCCTAGACGTTGCGCGGGCACTGATGTTCCCGCCTTTCCCCTTGTCCCACGCTCGGTACCATGCCTGAGTCTCAGAAAGGATCCGCATGTCTCGCATGCCGACCGATGTCCTGGCCCACCTCCTCCAGCAGCCGCTGGTCGGCGTCCTCGCCACGTTGCGCCGCGACGGCCGCCCCTACACCGTCCCCATCTGGTGGCGTTACGACGGCGACACCGTTCCCCAGTCCCACCATGACCCCATGCCCGGCGCCTTTTGGATCACCGGCACCACCAGCCGCGTCTGGTGCCGGCAACTCCTCCACGACCCTCGCGCCTCCCTCTGCATCGAAACCAATACCCCCGCCCGCCACATCGAAATCGACGGACGCTGCGTCTCTCTCCAGCTGCCAGACTTCGACATCTGGCCCCAGTCCCGCCTTCTCGCCGAAAAGTACGTCGGCCTCGGCGATCCCGCCAACGACGGCGCGGTCGACGCCTTCTTCGCCAACATGCAGACTGAGCCGCGCCTGCTCTTTCGGCTCGAACCGGAGGTCTGGCGCGCCATCGACCTCACCGTCTATCGCGGCAAGCGCGCGGACCGCGCTTTCCCAGACCAGCGGCAGGCCGACGGAGTGGACGCTTCATGACCCCCAACCGTCGACGACCTTGGTGGACGGGTCCTTTCGAGAAATTCGCCACCCAGAAACCCGTCGTCTGGCTCATGAGCAAGACCATCAGTTACCTCGATGTGCCGGTCTTCAAGCTCACCAATGGACGTATCCATCTCGGCTCCGGCTACCACTTCCTCCTCCTCACCACGACCGGTGCCCGCAGTGGCCAACGTCGCTCCACCCCCCTCTTCTACGTGGAACACAAGGCAGATGGGGCGGACGATGCCACCGCACAGGCGAACGGTGGGTTCCAGGTGGCCGTCATCGGCTCCAACTTTGGCCTGGAACGACACCCCGCCTGGTCCTACAATCTCCACGCCGACCCGCACTGCATCGTCACGATCGAGCGTCGGCCCCGTGCTGCCGTCGCCCGTCTTGCCGACGAAGCGGAGAGCCGCGAGATCTGGGAAGTGGCCTCGCGTAGCTACTCCGGCTTCGCAAAGTATCCCGACTGGATACAAGACCGAACCCCACCCGTCTTCATCCTCACCCTCTCCAACTAATCCACGCCAGCGTCACTTGACCGACGCGCAGGCCGGGACGATTCTCATGAGCGAACCCGGGCGGGCCTCCGCCCTTACCAGCCAACAGAAGGAGCGACCATGTCAGTCCCCAAGGTTCTTTGGATACTGATTGCCTTCGCGATGCTGGTAGCCGTCGTCCCAATGGTCGCTCCAGATCTCGCTGAGGAGGCCGAAGCCCAGGAAACCGGCCCGACCCGCACCATCACGATCTACGAAGGCTTCAACCTCATCGTCTGGGGCGCCACGCCCATTGATGCCGAGCAGTTCGCCGACTCCTTTCCTGCGTCGATCGTCGCCATTTTTGGCTGGGACAGTGTGCGGGAACAGTTCGACACCTGGCGGCGTACCGGCCCTGACTTTGCCAACACCCTTCCCGACCTCGAACCCAACCAGGCCATTTGGGCCCTCTCCCAGGAATCGGACCTCTTCGACTTCGAAGTGCGTGCCACCGAAGTCGCCCGCGTCGACATCGTCGACGGCGGCCTCGACCTCATTGGCTGGACCGGGCCAGACACTTCCATCATCGATGCCCTCGCTGGTCTCGGCGATATCCAGGTCAACCTCTTCAACAACGAGACCAAGCGCTTCCGCACCTACACCACCGGCCTCCCCGCTGCCATTCAAGGAGCGAGCGTCTTGAGCCGGGGTGACGCCTTCTGGCTCGCTGCTCAGGTGGGTGCGCTCGTCAACATCCCCCACCCCCTCGCCTCCACCACCGTGAGCCTGACTCCCAGCGCGGACAACACCATCTATTCCGAAGCGGAGCTCAGCAATGGCGCTGGTCAGAACCTCTTCGCTGGCCGCACCAATCAAGGCGCGGAACGTCGCGCCCTCGTCAAGTTCGACCTTACCGGCATCCCGGCGGGCAGCATGATTGACCGTGTCGAACTGAGCCTCACGGTCAACAAGACGAACTTTGGAGACGTGGCGTTCGCACTGCATCCCCTCACGGCTGACTGGGGCGAAGGCGCATCCGATGCCGCGCAGAACGAAGGAAGAGGGCAAACGGCCCAGCCTGGCGACGCCACCTGGCTGCAGCGGTTTATCGGCCAAGATCTGCCCTGGGCGGCGGCGGGCGGCGACTTTTCGCCCCAGTCCGCGACGCTCACGATCGGCGGTCTGGGCGCCGTCTCCGTCGAATCCACAGGACTCGCCGCTGACGTTCAGCGCTGGCTCGACGATCCCGAATCGAACTTCGGCTGGATCCTCTTGACTGACGCCGTTGGCGGTTCAGCCAAGCGCTCTGCAAGCCGTGAAGTCCCCAACGGACAGCCCACCCTCACCGTCACCTTCTCCCCGCCCAAGTAGCCGGCGCTACTCGGAACGGGCCGGAGCGTCCTGATTGAACTGGGGGCGACGCTTCTCCCGGAACGACGTCCCACCCTCCCGCGCATCCGGCAGGTGGTCCGTGATCGCCGTCTTCGACGCGATCTCGTCCAGCGACTGCTCCCACGTCATCTCGTGCGCGTTATAGATCGACCGCTTCAAGAACCGCATCGCCACTTGTGGCCCGTTCGCCAGCTCCGTCGCCAACTCCAGCGACCGATCCATCAGCGACTCCGCCGGCACCACTTCATGGACCAGCCCCAGCGCCAGCGCCTCCTCCGCCCCCACCATCCGGTTCAGCATCATGAAGTCCATCGCCTTCGCCACGCCCATGTGTTGTGTCAGCAAGTACTGCCCGCCCTCGTCCGGCAGCAACCCGAACCGTAACGTCCCGCTCATCAGCCGCGCCGACTCCGACGCCACGCGGAAGTCGCAGGCCAGCGCCAACGACAGCCCCGTCTGCACCGCCACCCCGTTCACCGCCGCGATGCTCAGCTTGTCCAATCCTCGGATCGTCGTATTGACCGTTTGCGACAGCCACCGCAGCCCGTTGTACGTTCCGATTGCGTGGTTGTGCCCGTGCGGGATCTCCGGCACCAACGGCGTCGTTTCGTTGAACTGCGCCGTCCGGCCCGAGATGTCGTCCCCGGCGCAGAACGCCCGACCCTGTCCGGTGAACACCAGCACCCGGATCCCATCGTCCATCTGCGCCTGCACCATGGACTCCACCAGGTCTCGCTTGATCTCCTGGTTTAGCCCGTTCAACCGCTCCGGCGTATTGAACTCGAAGATCGCGATGCCCGGATCCTGCACCCGGATCTCGAACCCTTTGAAATTACCCGTCTCCATCGTCGCCTCCCGCGCCCGCGCTGATCATGTGCGGTCGAGCGCGCTCGCAGGCTAGCGGACGCCGCGACGTTCGGCTCGGGCTCTCGGCTTAGGGCTGCAGATCAACCTGGAATGCTTTCGCGACCTAGTGCCCCACGAACTTCGGCGTCCGCTTCTCCACGAACGCCGCCACTGCCTCCTTGTGGTCGTCCCCAAACCGGCTCAACGACATGTTCCGCGCCTCTTCGCGCAGCGCATCCGCCAGCGTCCCCGTCTCTGCCACCGTCAGGTTCGCTTTCATCCGCCCGAAGGCCGCCGTTGGACCTTGCGCCAGCTCCGTGCAGAACGCCAGCCCCTCCGTCAGCAACGACTCATGCGCCACCACCCGGCTCACGAAGCCCAGTTCCATCGCCCGAGCCGCGTCCAGGATCTCCCCCGTGAAGTACAGCTCTCGCGCCTTGCTCGCCCCGATCAACCGCTGCAAGAAGTACGACCCGCCGTAGTCCCCGCTTAGCCCCACATTGCGGAACGCCGTCCCAAACTTCGCCCGCTCCGATGCAATCCGGATGTCGCATGCCAATGCAATGCTCTGCCCCGCCCCCACCGCGTGTCCGTTCACTAACGCCACCGTCGGTTTCGCCATCACATGCAGCGTCTCCGACACCGACATCTGGTTCTCGAATAACTCGCGCGTCCCCTTCTCCACCATCGCCCCGGCATTGCCGCCACTGTCATCCATCCGCGCCCGACGCTCGTGCTGCCGCTTCACGTCGCCACCCGCGCAGAAGGCCCGCCCCGCCCCCGTCAGCGCCACGCACCGCACCGACTCGTCTGCCGCGCAATCCTCCAGTGCTGCCGCCAAGCGCGGCAGCATGTCCTCGCCCAGCGCGTTCAGCGAATCGGGTCGGTTCAACGTCAGCAGCGCCACGCCATCGTCACGCTTGTCGACCAAGACTGTGGACATCAGAGCACTCCTCTACTCAAGGTGAATCGCTGGCAGGATAGCCCCACCCCACCGCTGTTCGCTCAGCGGGGACTCACTCCCCCCGAAAGCTCGGCGTCCGCTTCTCCACGAACGCCTGCGCCGCCTCATGGTGATCCGCGTCCAACCGCCCCAGCGTCAGGTTCGTCGCCTCCTGCCGTAGCGCCTCCGACAACGACGCCTGCTCCGCCATCACCATGTTTTGCTTCATCCTGGCGATCGCGCCCGTCGGCCCCGCCGCCAGCTCCGCGCAATAGGTCAGCGCCTCGTCCATGAACGTTTCGTGCGGAATGATCCGGTTCACCACGCCCAGCTCGTACGCCTCCTGGATGTTGAGATTCTCCCCACGGAACAACAACTCCCGCGCCCGGCCTGGCCCCACGAAACGCGGCAGCAAGTAGTTCATCCCATAGTCGCCCCCCAGCCCCACATTCCGGAACGCCGTCACCAACCGCGCCTTGTCCGACGCGATCCGAATGTCACAGGCCAGCGCCAGGCTCATCCCGCCGCCCGCCGCTACCCCGTTCAACAGCGCCACCGTGGGCTTCGGCATCGTGTACACCCGATGCGACGTCGCCAGCTCCGATTTCCATAGCCCATCGATCTGCGCATCGATGCTGGGCGCCTTCTTCCCGCCATCGTTCGACCCCTCTCCTGATCGCGCGTTTCCCGCCGCCATCCCCTTCACGTCGCCGCCCGCGCAAAACGCCCGACCGGCGCCCGTGATCGCCACGCATCGCACCGCGTCGTCCGCGGCGCAGTCTTCCAACGCATCGGCCAGCCGTGGCAAGAGGTCCTCACCCATCGCATTCAAACTGTCGGGACGGTTCAGCGTGATCAGCCCGACCCCATCGGATCGCTTGTGGAGTAGAACAGTCGCCATCGTCTCGGCTCCTTCCGCCACCGGCATTTCGGCCTGGTCGCCTCTGCTCATGCTGTCGCGGCCCCGCCATCGGGGCAAGCCCATCCCTGAGCTTCGTATCGCCCGCCCTGAGCATGCCGAAGAGAGCTCGTCGCAAAGGCGAAGCCCCCACGCGCTTGGTACCCTCGGCACCGTGCCCTTAGGCATCTTGTTCTCATCACCACTCACGAACGATCGACGACCAATGCCCCCTGACGACTCAGCCCACCCCCGTCACATCGTCGTCCTCGGCGGTCTCAACCTCGACTTCGTCTTCAAAGCCGATCGACTCCCCCAGCCCGGCGAAACCGTCATCGGCGAAGCCTTCAACACCACCCCCGGCGGCAAGGCTGGCAACCAAGCGGTCGCTGCCGCCCAGCTCCTCGACCTTCCTAGCCGGGTCCGGATGACAGGTCGCGTCGGCGACGATTGGATGGGCCTCGAACTCCGCCAAGCCCTCGACGCCACTGGCGTCGAGCACACCAACGTTCACGTCGACCTCCAAGCCACCAGCGGCGTCGCTGCCATCTACGTAGACGCCCAGGGGGAGAACACCGTCACCGCCGTCTACGGCGCCAACGCAAACCTTGACGCGACGGACGCCGCCCGCGCCATCGCGCTCTTGCCCGAAGCCTCCGTCCTGCTCGCTCAGCTCGAAACACCTTGGCCCGCCACCGCGCAGGTCATCGACTCCGCCAGACAGCACCACGTCACCGTCATCCTCGACCCTGCCCCCATCCGCGACCTGCCGCCCAACCACTTCGCCAACGTCGATATCCTCACCCCCAACCAAGGCGAAGCCGAGCGCTGGACCGGTATCTCCGTGACCGATGTCGCCTCCGCAATCGAAGCGGGCCGCAAGCTCCGCCACCTCGGTCCCCAACGCGTCATCGTCACCCTCGGCGCAGAGGGCGTCGTCCTTGTCGACGCCGACACGGCCGAGCACTACCCGGCCTTCACCGTCGATGTCGTCTCCACCCTGGCCGCCGGCGACGCCTTCAACGGTGGACTCGCTGCCGGGCTCGCGGAGCAAAGACCTCTCCCCCAAGCGATCCGCCGCGCCCAGGCCAGCGCCGCGCTCTCAACCACCCGTCTCGGCGCCCAAGCCGCCATGCCTACCCGCGCCGAGGTCGATGCCTTCCTCTCCAACCACTGAAGCGCGCCCAGGTTGAGTTACAATCCTGCCATGTGCGGTCGCTTCTCCCTCACCATCGACGACCAAGAACAGCTCGCCAAGCTGCTCGGCGCTGACGCCGACGTCTTTCTTCAAGAGCACTACAGGCCACGCTTCAACATCGCCCCCACCGACGACCACTGGCTGCTCCGCGTCAAACAGGAGCGGCGCGAGCTCCTGCCCGCCAAGTGGGGCCTCGTCAACAACTGGGCCAAGGACGCCAAGAAGGCCTTCCGCCAGATCAACGCCCGCGCCGAAAGTATCGACACCCGCTCCGCCTTCCGTGAAGCCTTCAAGGCCCGACGCTGCGTCGTCCCTGCCGACGGCTACTACGAATGGACCGGCCCCAAGGACAATCGCCAACCCCACTGGTTCCACCGCCCCGACGGCGACATCTTCCTCATGGCGGGCCTGTACGAGTCTTGGTTCCCCGCGCCGGATCAGCCGCGACGCACGTTCACCATCATCACGACCAGCGCCAACGACCTCAGCACCCCCATCCATGACCGCATGCCGGTCGTCCTTCCCAACGAGGACGCCGTCGACGCTTGGCTCTACGGCGAGACTGACGCGGCTCAACTCAAACAGCTCCTCGCCCCCGTCGCCAACGACTACCTGACCGTCCGCCGCGTTTCCCAGCGCGTCAACTCCGTCAAGAACGACGACCCGGACGTTCTCATCGAGCAGCAAACACTGCTCTAGGCCCACTACCGTGAAGGTCCGGTCGAATCGCGCATCACCCTGCTCCGGGAAGGCAGACCATGTTCCAAACCATCGACGACTTCCTCCGCTACTTCCGCTCCGTCCATAAGCGCGCCGTCCGCGACGTTGCCGCCCTCCCTCCCGCCGCCGACGGCTGGACACCTAGCGCCGGTGAGGGCGAACATGCCTGGAGTATCAATACCCTCGTCGGTCACATCTGTGGCTCACGCCTCTACTTTGCCAGCGCCTTCCGCGACGAGGGCTGGATCAGCCCCGACCCGCCCGATGTCTCCTCCCAGGACAAATGGGTCCCCGCCCTTGAACAGTCCTACGACGACTTCGCCGCCGCCGTCGGCCAAGCCCCGCCCGACTGGCTCACTCGCCGAGTCAAAATGATCGACACCGATGGCGAACTCGCGGGTTGGCGTGTCCTCCTCATGATGATGGAGCACGACATTCACCATCGCTCCCAGATCGACACCTACGCCGGCATGCAAGGCTGGCCCGTCCCCGACATCTACGCCCGCAGCGCCGAGCAAATCGGCATCGCCCAAGAGAGCCAGCGCCAACGTCGCTAGCAGCGTATTGGATGACCGCGCGGATTCAATTGGCCCTGCCAGCTAGAGCCGGATGACGCCACACTCTGAGCTCAAAGGACTCGCATGTCTCTGCAATCGCCTCAGACCGAATTCCCCCCCATTGCCCTCGACGACGTTCGCCGCGCCGCCGACAACATCGCCCCCTACCTCTCCCTCCCCACCCCCCTCATCTACAGCCCGGGCCTCTCCCAGGCGCTCGACGCACACGTCTCCCTCAAGCTTGAAGCCGCCACTCCCATCAGCGCCTTCAAGGTCCGGGGCGGCATCCACTTCATGCTTGAACTCCCTGAGCAGGAACGTGCTCGTGGCGTTACCACCGCCTCCTCAGGCAACCATGCCCAATCCATTGCCTACGCGGCTCAGCTCTTCGACGTCCGCGCCGAAATCTTCATGCCTGCCCAAGCCAACCCTGACAAAGTCGCCTCCGTCGAACGGCTCGGAGCCAAAGTGATCCAGGTCGGCCGGGACTTCGACGCCGCGCGCCTCGTCGCTGTGGAACACGCCGCCGAAACCGGCATGCGCTTCATCCACGCCGCCAATGAGCCCGCCCTCGTCGCTGGCGTTGGAACGGCCGCTCTGGAGGTCCTTGAAACCCAACAGCCCGACACCGACCTCGTCATCGTCCCCCTGGGGGGAGGTTCCGGCGCCTGCGGCTGGCTCACGGTCCGCGACGGACTTGACCTCCAAACGGAAGTTTGGGCCACGCAGTCCGCCCAAGCCCCCGCCGTTTACGAATCCTGGAAGCAAGCGCGGCTACTCGAACGTATCAACACCACCGTGGTCGAAGGGCTCTCCACCGGTGTCGCCTTCGAACTGCCCTTCCCCATCCTCCAGCGGAGCCTCAACGACTTCATCCTCGTCGACGACGTCGAGATCGACGAAGCCGTCCGCATTCTCCTTCAACAGGCCCACGTCCTCGCCGAAACCGCTGGCGCTGCCTCAACCGCGGCCGCCTTCAACCAACACGAGCGTCTCCGGGGCCGCAAGGTCGTACTCGTCGTCTCCGGCGCCAACATCACGCGCGATCAGCTCAGAGCGCTGCTGTAGCGCCTTTCGGGGCCTCTCCGAATCTTGTTTCGTCAGTGGGCTTCCGCTGCTGCGCCAGCGGTCGAAACCGTCTCGGCTGCGCCCATCAGAAACTCGATCATCCGCGGATACGCCGACTTGTCCTGGATGTAGAACATGTGGCCGCCCTCGAACAACTCCTGATGCCCGTTGACGAGCTGTGACGCGATCGCTGCGCCGTTCTCCGGAGGTGCGATCCCGTCGTACTTCCCGGAGCAGACCAGCACCGGCAGCGTCACCGACGACAGCCGCTCATACACATCCAGGTCACGCCGTGCCTCTAACTGTCGTCGCGCCCCCATCGCATGCCCCGGATCCTCCGCGCCGATCTGCGCCATCGCCAGCGCCTGCTCGAGCATCACTGCGACGTCGTCCGGATGCGACGCTTGCCACGCCGCGTTCCGGCGCGTGTCACTAATCGCGAGAGTCGTGCGGAACTTCGTCTCGGGGTCCATCTCCACCAGCGTATGCAGCGGATACGACGGCTTGCCCGCGCCCCCGCTCGACGTGCAGTTCAAGACCAACCGCTCGATCCGCTCCGGGAACCGCACCGCGAACTCCTGCCCCACCATCCCCCCGAACGACGTGCCCGCCACCAAGCACGTGTCCCAGCCCACCGCATCGAGCAGTTGGTTCGCGTCCTCCGCATAGTCCTGCATCGTGTACGGCTCGTCCGGGATCGACGTCCGTCCCAGCCCGCGCTGGTCGAATGCCAAGACCGTGAACGCCTTCGCCAGCGGTGTCTGAAAGACATTCGGCTGACGACGTAGGTCGCCGCCCGAGCCGCTAATGAACAGCAGCCGTGGCCCTGTCCCCTGCAACTCGTAGTACATCTGGATATCGCGAACCTCGGCGTAAGGCATGGAATCTCCTGATCTCGCAGCTGGCCCTTGCGCGGATAGTAGCGGCTTCGCGCGCCTCGTCGAAAGGCCATCGACGCCTGGCGCCAGTTCTCCTACCCGCCCGACTCCCGTTGCAGCAGCGCCCGTTTCCGATCCAACCCCCAGCGATATCCCCCCCGCCCACCGTCTTCCCGCACCGCCCGATGACACGGCACCACGATCGACACCGGATTCCGCGCACAGGCATTCCCCACCGCCCGCGCGGCCTTCGGTGCCCCCAGCGACTCCGCGATTTGGGAGTACGTCCGCGTCTCCCCCAACGGAATCTCGCGCAGCGCCTGCCAGACCTGCCGCTGGAACGCCGTCGCCCGCACATCCAGCGGCAACTCGATCGCTGCCGCCTGACCCGCCAGATGCCGCGCCAGCAACGCCACCCACGGCGACAGTCCCGCGTCGTCGGCCTCGATCGTCGACCGTGGGAACTCCGTTTCCAACTCCCTCACCAGCGACTCCCGCTCATCTCCCACATAGACGGCGCAGACCCCGACCTCCGTCGCCCCCACCAGCACCCCCCCAAGTTCACAAGCGCCCGTCCCGTACCGGATCGCCAGACCCTCGCCACCCTTTGCATACTGGCCCGGCGTCATTCCCAGCCGTTGCCCTGCCCCCTCATACACCCGGCTGCTCGACCCATACCCCGCCTCGTACGTCGCCTCTGTCACCGATGCACCCTCCCGAATTAAACCCTTGAAGTGACTCGCCCGGCACGCTTCCGCGTACTCGCTCGGTGTCAACCCCACATGCTTTTGAAACACCCGTTGCAAGGTCCGAGGGTGCAACCCCGCGACCTCCGCCAACCGCCGGGACGTGCGACGCTCGCCCGGCTGCGCCTGCAACAACCGGCACACCCGCCGCACCCGCTCCACCTCCGACAAATGCGGCGGCGCCTCTTTCGGCTTGCAGCGCTTGCAGGCCCGGAACCCCGCCCCCTCCGCCGACGCTGGCTCATCGAAAAACGTCACGACCTCCGCCCGCGGCAGTCGCGCCGGGCAGACGGGTCGGCAGTAGATCCGCGTGCTACCCACCCCCAGCATGAAGATCCCGTCCCACGCCCCATCCCGATCGACGACCGCCCGCCAGCGTGGATCGGCCTCCACCGCGGCGCGCCGTTCTGCAATGACCTTCTTCTTGGTCGGCTTGGCTTTTTCGGTCGGCCCGGCCTTCTCGACCGACAGACTGGTCTTCGCCATCGCACCCTCCTCGTTCTGACTTATCGAGCCCCGACCCAACATCCCCACTAGAGTGAACGACCTACGGATTCGTCGCTATCCGCGTGCCGACTCCGAACTGGCTTGAGCCGCACCAACACGGAGCCTTGGCACCACATGCTGGACAGCGCCCTCTTCATCACGATCCTCGTCATCTTCGTGACTACCATCCTGGCCGCGATGATCGCCGCGCGGCAGCGCGACCCCTGCCTCCGCCAGTGGCGTGGCTACTCCGTCCGGCTCGATCTCCTCAGCGGCGAACAGTTCGAAGGCCGCATCCGCACCGAGATTAGCGGCTTGGAGTTCGTCTTCCCCGCGCCTGTCACCGATGACGAGTCGCCCCCGGCCCCTGACGGGCACTCCCACGCCCGCCACTCCTACCTGATCTACCGCGACGAATACGATCGCATCCTCCGCCTCGTCCGCTTCCTCGACACCCTCTCCCCCAAGGAAGCCCGCCGCCGCGACAAGGCCCTCCGCCACGCCTACCGCCCCGGCCTCCATCGACGCCTCGCCCGCAGCGCCCGCAACTGGCTCAACACGCTCAAAGATGCCGTCGCCGACGCCGCCTCCACCGTGGCTGGGCACGCCGGAATGAAAGCGCAGGCGGGCCGCGCCCAGTCGACCGGCGCCGCCGTCATCGGCGCCGTCGGCCGCGCCTACGACCCGCTGCTCGAACGGCTCATCGGCCATCACGTCGTAATCGCGGTCCAGAACCCCGATGGCCCAGCGGAGTATCACGGCCTCTTCCGCGAATACAGCAGCCTCTTCCTCTCCGTCGTCGACGTCGACCTCCCCGAGAACGGCAGTCCCTCCGCAGACGGCGACCACTCCGCCAGCGGGGCACCGTCTGGCAACACCGATAATCGCCCAGCCGACATCATCCTCCCCCGCGCCCACGCCATCGTCCGCTTCGCTGCCGGGCCGCCCGACGACTAGCCGCCCCTGTCTGCTGTGACAGAGCTGCTACCCGGGCAACAACCCGTTCATCGTCTGAGCTAGCTCGAGGTCCAACTCGGTAATCCCACCTGCATCGTGCGTGCTCAACTCCACATCGACCTGGTTGTACACGTTCGACCATTCCGGATGGTGGTCCATCTTCTCCGCCACCAGCGCCGCCGAGGCCATGAACCCGAACGCCTCCACAAAGCTCCCAAACTCAAACTGCCGGTGCAGCTTCCCGTCTTTCACCTCCCACCCCTCCAGCGCGGACAGGCCTTCTTCGATCTCCGTGTTGGTCAGTTGTTGTCGTGATGGCATGGTGTCCCCCTTGTCTGAGGCAAGCTACCGGAACCGCGGCATCACTTCTCGACCAAACCGCTCCGCCGCCGCATCCTGCAGATGGCTCGCGGGGGCTGCAAGCCCCCGGTCGAAGAGAAGCCGCACACAACATGATCCGCAGCATGGCTACCAGAGATCGAGAGCGCCCGACCGATCTGTCCCGAACGAAAGTGACGCAACGCCTTCCAACGTTGGTCGGGCCGGGGGTCCCGGGGGCTGCAAGCCCCCGGTCGAAGCGAAGCCGCACACGTCATGATCCTCAACACGGCTACCAGAGATCGAGAGAGCCCGACCGATCTGTCCCGAACGAAAGCGACGCAACACCTTCCAACGTTGGTCGGGCAGGGGGTCCCGGGGGCTGCAAGCCCCCGGTCGAAGCGAAGCCGCACACGTCATGATCCTCAACACGGCTACCAGAGATCGAGAGAGCCCGACCGATCTGTCCCGAACAAAAGCGACG
>Ga0114996_10000335_pt1 | contig 65699 bp, 60 predicted proteins | sample ArcticOcean_MG_C_4_FD_87039 | JGI IMG/M metagenome (GOLD analysis project Ga0114996, IMG submission 87039) | Marine microbial communities from western Arctic Ocean - ArcticOcean_MG_CB4_134 | ecosystem: Environmental > Aquatic > Marine > Oceanic | place: Arctic Ocean: Canada Basin | collected...
GGCTACTGCGAGGTGGCGCTGGTCACGCACGGCGAGGCGGGCCGCAGCAGGCTCACCCGGCCGTCACCGGACCCGGCAGAGCCAGGCCAACAATTCGAGGTGCCCTACGGCATTGCCAACGCGCCGGTGGCCTATGCGATGGCCGCGCGCCGGTACATGCACGTTTACGGCGAGGACAGGACGCGCCAGGGACTGGCAGAGATAGCCGTGGCCACAAGAAAGTGGGCTCAACTGAACCCCAAGGCTTACATGCGCGACCCGATGACCTTCGACGACTATCACGACTCGCGCTGGGTTTCGTGGCCGTTCCATTTGCTCGACTGCTGCATAGTCACCGACGCGGGCGGCGCATACGTCATAACGTCGGCGGAGCGGGCGCGGGACTTGAAGCGCAAGCCCGTCTGGGTGCTGGGCGCCGCCGAGGGACACGACCACGCCATCCTCAGCCAGATGCCGGACATGACCAACCCGATATCCCGTGAGACCGGGCCTCGCGCTTTGGCGCGAGCAGGAGTGACGCGCGCAGACGTTGACCTGGCGATGATCTACGACTCGTTCACGTACACGGCGCTGGTGACTTTAGAGGCGCTAGGCTTCTGCGGACCCGGCGAAGGCCCTGACTTCGTTGCCGACCAGCGAACGGCACCTGGGGGCGCGTTCCCCATGAACACCTCGGGCGGCGGACTGTCGTACACGCACTCGGGCATGTACGGCATGTTCCTCGTGCTAGAAGCCGTACGGCAGCTTCGCGGCGAGACCGGTGACAGGCAACTGACGAACCCCAAGATTGCGCTGGTAAACGGCACGGGTGGCTACCTGTCGTCGACCGGCACGACTATTCTGGCGGTGGACTGAAATGGCAAATTACCAAAAACCCCTGCCAGCTCCCCAGGGCGAGTCGCAACTGTACTGGGACAAGGCGAGAGAGCACGAACTGTGGCTGCGCCGGTGCAATGCGTGCAACGAGGCATATTTCTACCCAAGGGACATTTCGCCGTGCTGTTTTTCCCGGGACACCGAATGGTTCCAGGCCAGTGGCAAGGCGTCTCTTTTCACTTTCACCATCGTTCATCGCTCGCCGTACCCCGGCTTCCAGGAAGACGCTCCGTTCGTAACGGCGATTGTCGAACTGGAGGAAGGGCCGATTATGGCCACGAACATTGTCGGCTTTACCGGCGAGCCCGGCCCCAACGAAATGCAGATCGGGATGCCACTGGAGGTGGTGTTCGACGACGTGACGGACGAGATTACCCTGCCGAAGTTTCGGCCTGCCTGACGGGCGCCAGGGGTGGCCCAGATATAAGCTGGCCCTAGTGTGACCAGGCCGACGCTAAACCAGCTCTGAGATGGACCGGATGATCCTGTCCGGTTGGCCAGTCGCGTCTTTCGGCAGGCCCGACCCGTCCAGGTCCACCCAGACGCCGTAGATGCCCAGGCGCATGGGCGCGAGCACATCGAACTCGAGGTTGTCACCGATCATCCAGGTGTCTTCAGGCCGAGCACCCAGCGATTCGAGGGCGTGCCGGTACGCCTCGGGTTCGGGTTTTCCAATGCCGACCGCGCCCTCGATCTGTATGTGATCGATGAGGCCTGGCAGGCCCAGATGCTCAACTTTCCTACGCTGAATTTCTGCGGCACCGTTTGTCACCAGACCGAGCTTCACGCCCGAGTCTCTGAAAGCCTGTAGCGTCTCTATTGCACCAGGGAACGCGCGGGAGGCCGCCCAGCGAAGGTCGGTCCAGGCCTCGGACAACTGCTCAACGAGATCGGGGGAATCTACGCCGATCATCTCCAAGCCGCCACGCACGTTCTCCCGCAGCGCTTCCCTGGGGTTCAGGCGGCCTTTGCGATTGCGTTCAACGTCCGACCAGAACCACACCCGGTACTCGTGAATGGCGGTGCGCAAGCGTTCCGGCGTAACGTCGTGGCCCATGGCGTTGAGCTGAGGCGCGAACCGGTCGGCCACCAGCACCCACCCCTCATTGGAGGCGGCGGAAGTGGCGAGGATGGTGTCGTCCAGGTCGAACAGCGCGGCTTTCGGGAGCCCGCCTGTGGTCTCTGCAAGAGAGTTGTCTCCCACGTCAGAGTTGGGGCAGCACCCGGGCCGCCAGTAGCTCGAGCGCGGAGAAGTCATCGTGGGCCAGGTGCTGGAGCATGACTCGGGACACGCCTTGCTCCGACAGCCTGCCCAACTGATCCACCAGTTCGTCGGGCGTGCCGGAGAACCAGCCGCCTGGACCCCTGTGGTCGCCCAGTACGCTTGGGTTGCGAGGGTCGCCGGTCAGGGTGGGAACTCGGAGCTTCAGCTTTTCCATGCGAGCGCCCAGGTCTGCGTCGCCTATCCCAACTGCGAATGGGGCGGCTATGGAGCGCCTAATAGACCCGATGTCCCGGCCGACCGCGTCGCAGTGGCGTTGAAGAACGTCGAGCTTGTGGGCGTAGTTGGGGAGGTCACGGCCGGTGACGTTCCACTCGTCGGCCAGCTCGGCGACTATTCGCAGTGTTCGGCGCTCGCCAGACCCGCCCACGAGCACCGGGAGAGGGTCCTGCGCCGGACGAGGAAGCCCGATCACGTCTTGCGCCCGATAGTGCTGCCCCTCGAAAGACTGGGGACCGTCGCCCCAAACGGCGCGGCAGTAGAGGATCGTCTCGCGCAGCCTGTCCATGCGCTCGCCGATGGGGGGGAAGTCGATTCCGTACTCGGTGTGCTCGCCGTCGTGCCAGCCCGCGCCCACGCCGAGCGTGAACCGGCCACCCGACAGGGCGTCGATCTGGGCAGCCTGCCGGGCCAGCGCCGAAGGGTGTCGAAATGTCACCGAGGCGACCATTGTGCCCAGGCCTATGCGAGTTGTGACTTCGGCGGCTATGGCCAGGCCGAGCAGGGCGTCGGAGGCGGCACCTGGCTTGCGGCCATACAGGGCCACAAGGTGGTCCGACCGCCAGAGGGAGTCGAATCCCAGCTCGTCAGCAGATTTGGCGACGCGACGCCACAGGCCCCAGTCAAGGTCTTCCTGGGCTTCGATAAGTAGGCCAATTTTCACTTTTACAAACGCCTCAACTAACGCTCTGGGCCGTGTCTCAGTCTGCGCTTTCGGTCTTTTCGCAGGGCAGCAACGCGCGAATGGTGTCGAAGGGGTAGATGCCGGTGTAGTGCGCGTCGCTCCAGAGGAACTGGACCGCATACTTGCCCACCATTATGTAGTCCTCTGCGCGAATGTCGGAGGGAACCGTTGCAGGGTCCAGTATCTTGCGCCTGCTCCACTCTTCAACGCATTCGGCGCAGCCACAGTTGAGGCGAAGCTCCCTGGCGGGGTAACGGCAGGTCTGCCCGTCGCTCCAGTCAATTATTACGCTGTCGTCGGTAAGCAGGACGCTGTCCGCCGCGATGTTGTCATTTGTCATGCCATGCCTCGTGCGCCGATCCGGCGTCAGTTAACGCCAACGAGCGTGCTTCACCAATACTATCGCGACAGCCCGGGCAAACGTAGGCCCCGCCGTTCCTTGTGAGACCATGATTCACTGGCATATCATCGCTTCTATGGGCAATGACAGTTAATGAGTATTTTGAACGATTTTCTTTCGGTGGCGGATCTTGCGGCGGGCCAGGTTGGCGACGTCGTAGAGGAGGCCGCCCGGATGAAGAGCGGGGAGGACGTCCGGCGTCCCCTCGAAGGCATGATGGTCGCGCTGTTGTTCGAGAAGCCCTCGCTGAGGACGCGGGGAAGCTTTGAGGTGGGCATAAGGCAGCTGGGCGGCGACTGCGTCTACTTCAGTCCGGACGATGTGGGTCTGGGGAAACGCGAGCCGGTAGCTGACGTGGCGAGAGTATTGGAGCGGTGGTTCGATTGCCTGGTGGCCCGCGTGTTCTCCCACGAAACCCTCGTGGAAATGGCCACTTACTCAAGCGTACCTGTCGTCAACGCTTTGTCCGACGTCGAGCACCCGTGTCAGGCGATGGCCGACCTGCTGACCGTGCACGAGACGCGGGGGAGCCTGGCGGGCGCGAAGATCGTCTACATTGGCGACGGCAATAACGTGGCCGCGTCCCTCGCCATTGCATGCGGCTCAGTTGGAGCGCATTTCACCATTGCCAGCCCCGAAGGCTACCGGGTGCCAGCGACGTCTTGGTCACAAGCGCAGCAACGGGCTGAGCGTTCGGGTGGCTCTGTAACATGGTTGGAAAGCCCGCAAGAGGCCGTGGTTGGAGCAGACGCCGTGTACACCGACGTGTGGGTGAGCATGGGCGAAGAGAAAGAGGCGGCCGCCAAGCTGCGCGCATTCGATGGCTACCAGGTGGGGCCGGAATTAATGGACCGCGCCGGGCCGGATGCCGTGTTCATGCACGACATGCCCGCGCATGAGGGTGAAGAGGTCGCCCAAGGTATGCTCGACCATCCAAGATCCGTCGTATTCGATCAGGCAGAGAACAGGCTCCACGCCCAAAAGGCCGTGCTGAGCCGATTGTTGACCCGAGCATAGTTATGGTCAAACCTCTCGTTGCGATAGTCGGACGCCCCAATGTGGGCAAGTCCACCCTGTACAACCGTATTGCTGGGGACCGCAGCGCCATTGTCTCCGATGTCGCCGGTACCACCCGCGACCGCCTGATGACCGACGTGGAGTGGGGCGGAACCGGTTTCGTGCTGATAGACACCGGGGGCCTCGAACTGGAGCCGACCCGGTCCACCCAGGTAGCCGGTCTAAGTGACGAGGTACGCAACCAGGTGGAGGTGGCCATAGCCGACGCCGACGTCATAGTGCTTGTGGTGGACACCGTTGAGGGCGTTACTCCGGACGACGAAGACGTGGCCCAGAGCCTGCGCATGGCTGGTAAACCGCTGGTGCTGGCGGCTAACAAGGCGGACAACCCCGAACGGGAGAATGCGTCCGTAGAGTTCCACTCCCTTGGCATTGGCGACCCAATCGCCGTAAGCGCGTACCACAATAGGGGCGTCGACGACCTGATGGCAGCGGTGGTCGAAGCCCTGCCCGAGAGCGACCCTGGCTATGAATCGATGGCGGACCTGTCCCTCGCCATTGTTGGCCGGGCGAACGCAGGGAAGTCCCAGCTTCTGAATGCAATTGCCGGTGAGGCGCGGTCGATTGTCAGCGATGTGCCCGGCACCACGCGAGACGCCATCGATTCCCTGATTGAGCGCGACGGCACGTCGATGCTTTTGATAGACACAGCAGGCATTCGCAGACGAGGTAGCGTGGAACGCGGCATTGAGCGCTACAGCGTCATGCGTTCTCTCCGGGCCATAGAACGTGCCCAGGTAGCTTTACTGCTGCTGGACATTACCGAACTGGCTACGGCTCAGGACGCTCACATAGCGAGCTATGTGCTGGACGAATACCGGGGCATAGTAGTCGCCATTAACAAATGGGACCTTGCCCCGGGCCTGGGCTTAAACAAGGCAGACTCCGAGCGGTACGTACGGGAACGCCTGAAGTTCCTCCGTTTCGCACCGGTGAGGTTCATATCGGCCCTGAAAGGTGACGGGGTCGGTGAATTGCTGGATGCGGCCGGGGAGGTCCACACGCAGTGGATGAGAAGCCTGCCGCGCTACGACCTGCGCCGCACGATACTGAACGCCGTGGCCGACCACCCCCCGGCGTCCAACCCGAGGCACGGCCTGAAGGTATACGGGGTTACCCAGGACTCGGTCGGGCCTCCGGGGTTCACTATCTATGTGAACCGCGCCGACTATGTGCACTTTTCCTACCGCAGGTACCTTGAGAACGCGATCCGCGAGACTTACGGGTTCGAGGGAACGCCGTTCAAGATGCGCTTCAGGGGGCGAGGAGACCTAGAACAGTGATCGTGGTCGACTATGTGATTTTCATAGCGGTCGGCTACCTGATCGGATCGGTGCCGTTCGGGCTGGTCGCCACACGCCTGGCCAGCGGCGTGGATGTGCGCGACTTCGGCAGCGGCAAGACGGGCATGACGAACGTTATCCGCACGTCCGGGAAAAAAGTGGGCGGGCTTGTCCTGCTGCTGGACATGTCCAAGGCCGTGATCGCCATAGCCGTGGTCATCGCATTTTCCAACACACCGGGGTTGCAGTCAGCCGCCGGGCTGGCAACGCTACTGGGACACAATTTCCCCATATTTGCCGGGTTCAGGGGCGGGCGAGGCATAGCGACCGGATGGGGTGGTTTGTTCATCCTGTCGCCCTGGGCAGGGCTTATCGCCACGGGCGTGGGAGTGCCGCTGGTTTTCGCGTCGAAGTATGTATCGGTGGGTTCACTCGTCGGTGCGACCTCTGGATGCGTCGCCCTGATCGTGCTCGCGGCTACTGGCGTCGTAGAGACCGACTTCATGTGGTACGGCATCGTCGGGGCACCGGCAGTGGTCATACGGCATTACGACAACATTCTGAGGCTTCTGCGGGGCGAGGAGCGCAAGCTGGGTTCCAAGGCCGAGCCGGTGCAGACTCAGGCACGGCAACCCGTCGATGTGACCGCACCGGCAGAGGACGCGGCCACCTAAGCAATGACATTGTCGGCCGTCGTCGTCGGGACTACGAGTTGGGGGACCACTCTCGCGGTTCTGCTCGCACGAAACGGCATTTCGGTGCGCATGCTGGCCCGCCACGACGCCGAGGCGGTCAGCATAAACGCTGACCGTGAGAATAAACGCTTCGCACCTGGGGTGACCCTGCCCGAGTCGGTCACGGCGACATCTTCCTCGACGGAAGCCCTGGCCGGGGCAGAACTGGTCGTAGTCGCCGTTCCGTCGCGAACCATCCGCCAGAACGTCCGGTCCATTGCCAATGACCTGACGCAGGCCGCGACAGTGGTTAGCGCCACCAAGGGGCTGGAGGTATCTTCCGGCAAGCGCATGTCACAAGTGATTCTCGAGGAACTCGGCGCTGACTGGAGTGGTCACATCTGCGCCCTATCAGGACCCAACCTAGCCAGCGAAGTTCTCGCCGGTCTGCCTTCAACCACAGTTGTCGCTGGTTCCGACGCCGAGGCCATGACACAGGTACAGACGGCGTTCACTTCCCAGAGTTTCCGGGTTTACACCAATAGGGACCTGGTGGGGGTTGAGTTGGGCGGAGCGTTGAAGAACATCATCGCCATCGGCGCGGGCATCTGCGATGGCCTGGACCTGGGCGACAACGCCAAGGCGGCCTTCGTGACGCGGGGCCTGGCAGAGGTGGCGCGCCTGGGCGTGGCTGCGGGGGCGGACCCCATGACCCTGGCCGGGCTGGCGGGTATGGGCGACATGGTTGCCACCTGCTACAGCGACCTGAGCCGCAACCACTATGTCGGCGCGGAGCTTGCCGCGGGCCGCAAGCTCGACGAGATTCGGGCGAGCATGTACAACGTGGCAGAAGGCGTGGATACAACGGCGGCGGCGGTGCGGCTGGCCGAGCGGCTCGACGTAGACATGCCCATTTCTCGGGCCATCCACTCGGTGCTTTTCGATGGAGTCTCGTTGGAATCGGCAATATCCGCGCTCCTGGACAGACGCCCGGCCCCCGAATGGAGCGGCCTGGATTAAGGCCAAGGGCCTTTGATTTCGAGCAGACGGGTCTAAAGGCCCGTTAGGAGTGGGCGGCGCAGATAGCTAGCCAGTCCCCTTCCTGTCGCACTTCACTAACGGCAAGCCCCGCAGCAATAAGGGCGACGTTTACCTCATCGCCTCTCTCGGCCAGTACGCCGCTAAAGACGATGGCTCCTCGGGGCTTCATCGCCCGGGCGAAGTGTTCGGCGTTGCCAATTATGACCTTGGCGGAGATGTTGGCGAGGACAAGATCGTACTCCCCGTCGCCCGCCCCGGTTTGGAACGTCCCCTCGACCACTGTTACGACGCCTTCGACCTCGTTTTCGATGCAATTGCGACCGGCTGCTGTGACAGCGTCTGTCTCTACGTCGAACCCGAGCACGCTGCCAGCGCCCAGTTTGGCTGCAGCAATTGACAGGATTCCGGATCCGCAACCGACGTCCAGGACCGAGGCCCCGGGCCGCACGAACTCTTCTACCAGTTTGAGGCACATGGCGGTGGTCGGGTGGTGCCCCGTTCCGAACGCGAGCCCCGGGTCGAGACGAATCACTTTCCGTGAACCGATGTCGGTCGGCTCGTCCCAGCTTGGTACCACCATCAAACGGTCACCGATGGTCAGAGATTTCAGGTGGCGCTTGTAGGCGTCTCTCCACTCGGATTCCTCGATGGACCGCTCCTGCAGTTCTCCAACGGAGGCCACCAGTGCGACGAGGCGAACGCCAGCGTCGATGCCAGCGCGCCGCTTAGGAAGCTTGTCGTCGATTGGAAGGTATGTACGCAGAGTCACCCAGGCGTCGGGAGCCGGGGATTCGCCTTCGTCGGGGTTGTAGCCGCCATCGAGTTCGATGGCGACGCCCTGCTCGCCGAAACGACGAAACAGTTCTGAGAGGGGCTCAACGTACTCTGAGGGAGTCCGGATGCTGAACTCGATCAGCGTCATCGCAATTGTGACGTAGCGCGCGGCCACGCAGCTGGCTGTGCTACGACCCGGATATGGTGTCCTTGATCTTGCCCACCCAGCCACGGCCGTCCTCGTCCGAGACATCGCCCTCGTCGGGCAAAGTGGCCGCCAACTGTTCAAGAATGGCTCTTTGCTCGTCTGAGAGGTCCCTGGGAGTGACGACGAACAGGTCAACGATCTGGTCGCCGCGATGGCTTGAACTGCGCAGGTGGGGTATCCCTCTGCCTTTGAGGTTTATTGCCTGGCCCGATTGTGTACCAGCGGGTATTTGGACAGTCTCTTCCCCTTCAAGGGTGGGGATGTTGAGCGAAACCCCGAGCCCGGCCTGGGCGACGTTTAGCCGCTGAGTGTAGCGGACGTCGTTGCCTTCGCGCCTGAACAGCGGATGGGCCAACACACTGAGGGAAACGTACAGGCTGCCGGATGGGCCGCCACCTACGCCCGCCTCGCCTTCGCCCCGAAGCTTTAGCTGTGTTTCGTCCTCGATACCAGCCGGTATGTTCACGGCGAGGGTGCGCCGTTTGCGCTCGGTTCCGGAACCGCTGCAGTGCTTGCACGGCTTGGTGATTACCTGTCCGTCTCCGCTGCACACGCTGCAGGTGACGACTTGGGCGAACTGGCCGAAAAAGCCTTGCTGGACGCGCCGCAACTGGCCGGATCCGCCGCAGTTGGTGCATACATCTGGGGTGGTGTCGGGTTCGCTGCGAGTTCCCCGGCACACGGCGCATTTTTCGGTACGACCGATGGTGATCTCTTTTTCGGCACCGAAGGCCGCTTCTTCGAACGCCACTGTGAGGGACGTTCTTAGATCGGCACCCCGTCGGGCGGAGCCTGCCTGGGCCTGCTGACCGCCAAAGCCACCGAAGAAGGCCTCGAAGATGTCGCCGACACCGCCGAACGTATCGAAGCCGTCGAAGCCGGTGGCTCCTGCTCCGGTAACGCCCGAATGACCGAACCGGTCATACTGGGCCCTGCGCTCCTGGTCGGACAGGACCTGGTATGCCTCGTTGATCTCTTTGAAGCGGTCACCCGCCTCTTCGTCTTTGTTTCGGTCGGGGTGGAACTGGAGGGCGAGCTTACGAAAGGCCTTTTTGACCTCTTCGTCTGATGCGCTTCGTGAAACGCTCAGAACTTCGTAATAGTCCCGTTTTTTTGTGGCCATTTAATGTCGTGGTCCGTCTAGGCCTCACCGAGGGTGAACCACACTGAGGACGCACATCGGTTAATTATATTTGCCCCCCGCCGGGACGTATAGGGATGCAAGCACCGTTAAACAAGGGGATGGCTTGCGAACTGCCCGGCTTTTCGGGCTGCACAGGCAGGGGAAGGTCTATTGACCGAGGTCGACCATCTCCGACATTACCGAGGTCATTAGCCGCACGCGGGCGATTGTGTGAGAGTAGCGCATCCTGGTAGGACCGACCGCCGCTATAGCACCGGCAACCCCACCCGGGCCGCCATATCGGCCGATGACGACGCTTAGTGGACGCAGCACGTCTCCGCGATTTTCGTCTCCAATGACTACTCGGAGGGTTGCGCCATCTGGCATTTCTTCGAGGACCGCCTGAGCCAACGTTCCGTCTTCGAAGCCCTCTACTAGCTCTCTTACCCTACTGTTCTCTGCGAATTCGGGCTGGGAGAGCAAGTTTCTAAGCCCATCGAGGTAGTGGTCGCGGAACAGGTTCCTGTCCTCTTCTTCGAGGACTAGGATGGTCGTATTGAGGATGTCTTGTTCTAAAGGGGAGAGGTCCAGGTGGACTTGCGTCAGTTGACGGCGGGTATGGCCTTCGACAAGGTCGCGCACACGGTTGGCCGACCGGGCCAACTCGTCCGCGTCGGTTGGTTCGGTGAGATGGACCATGTGGCGCCGCAACCTGGTGTGTTCCAGCACCACGATCATCATTGCTAGCAGGTCTTCCAGTGGCACGACTTCGATTCGCCTGACCCTGGACTCGGCTGACCTCGGCGGGGTGGCGACGGCGAGGTTGTCGACCATCCGGGCCAACTCTTCGGCCGCGGTGCTCGACCAGTACTCGGCGTCCATGCGTGCGTGGAAGAGTTTTTCCCGAATGGAGTTCCTGGTGCCCGAAGGTTCACTGACTTCATTGCCAGCCGCGACGGTCTCGACGTACAACCTGTACGCCTTGTCGCACGGCACGCTGCCTGCTGAGGAGTGAGGGTGGGTGATGTAGCCGTGCTCTTCCAACACGGTTACTTCATTACGAACTGTGGCCGAAGAGACGCCCAAAGACCCGCTTGCTGATATGGACAACGAAGACACTGGCGTTGCACCGGCGACATAGCGCTCAACGATGTAACTGAGAATGGCTTGTTGTCGGGTGCTGAGCATACTAGTTCCCGACTATTCTAACCCCCGGAGTTACGCCTGCGTCGGTATGCCCAGATCACCCCCAGTGGACCTAGTAGCAACAGACCGTTCGCCACGCTTGCCCGTACAGGCACGTCTTGTGTTGGTGCACTACAGGTGCCGAAGAACCCGGATGGGTCCGGCGTGGCTTCCGGTTCGACGACCGTGGTGGGCGTCGGAGTCGGCGGCTCGGGCATGGGCGTAGGTGGCAGCGGCGTTGCCGTCGGTGTTGGCGAAGGTGTAGCCGTAGGACTCGGGGTCGGCGAAGGGGTGGGTGTAGGGGTGGGTGTAGGGGTGGGTGTAGGGGGGGGTGTAGGGGTCGGCAGGTTGCTGAAAATCAGATCGAGGTTTCGGTCTGACCCACCGCTTGCGAACTCAACCACCGTCGAGGCGGCAACACCGTCGAGGAAAAACTCGATGTCCAAGCCGATGAGACCGGGATCCCTGGGGTCGACTACCAGGTTCCTGAACTCTTCGCCGACTATCAGCGATGGCAAGGACTCGTAGCTTCCGATGCGGGCGATCAACCGGGCCCCATCGGGTACGACTCCACCTATGACCACCAAAAAGCCCGAGAAGATTGCCGGTCGGGCTATTTCGGGGGTTGGCGTCAATGTCGGAGTCGGCGACGGGGTTGGGGAGGGTGTTGCAGTGGGTGTGGGCGACGGTGTGGGCGTGGCCGTCGCCGCGAGCATGGGTACGCGGGCGAACGTGAGGGACAACCCTCCGGTTATGAGCGCCGGCTGAAAAACAATTGTGCCCGATGCGATAACGCTGTCTATAAGCTCTCCGTCAGAGTCGTTCAGCACCAGGTAAAAAGAGGCGGCACGACCGACGAAACTGGAGTTTTGGGGTGCAATGACCAGGTTGAGGAACGCTCCGTCTCTTACGGTCACCGGAGGGGTTTCGTATTCGCTGATGCGGGCGACAATCTGAGTGCCATCGGGTACCGCCGTACCGTCAGACAGGCTGACCACGCCGCTGACAACTGAGGGAAGAGGAGGAGGGGCCTGTGCCGCTACAGGCTGCACAAGAGCCGTGAGGGCGATGGCCAGAGCTACGCCCAGAACTACCCACCGACGTGATCTGCCAATCTTCAAGCGGGTACCAACCTCTCCTGAAAGTAAATGGCCTCCCTCCCCGAGTAGAGGAGGGAGGCCATTCTAACTACTAATTGTAGTTGCCAGCTACTGTCTGACCGGACTACGGAGTCAGGGTGCCAGCAGCGGTCGAGAAGACCCAGTAGGCGCGACCGATCTTGACACGAAGTGCGTCGTTGGTACCCGTGGCTACTGTGGAGCCATGGGTGACGATTACCCAAGTGTTGTTAAGAGTGTCGAACCAGTAGACCCGGGTGATGGTCGCGACGCTACCGAAGTAGGTGGCCGGAACGATGTCACTCGAATCTGCCGAGGTCTTGTTACCGGTCACGTCGATGACCGGGACCAGGTTCCAACCCTTGACCAACGAGATGGTCGGAGGCGTGACCGGGATATCTCCGCCTTCCGCGCCACCCGCAACCCTGGGTATCAGGGTCGAGATGGACTCGAAGGTGTCTGTTAAGACCCAGTAGCCCCAGGCAGAGCTGATGTTGGTCAGCATACCCGAGAAGCTGTCTGTGCCGCTGTCGCGGGTTGCGATCAGCCACACAGCGGGGTTGGTCGGGTCGTAGGCCATGACAACTGTCACCGGGACGGTGCCGAACACTGCGTCGATCGCAGTGTCAGCGGGGTTGCCCGAGAAGCTGATCATGTTCCAACCCGGCACCAACGGTATCGAGGCCGACGAACGTGCCGTGACCGCGAAGGTGTTGGTGAACGAAACTTCGTTGCCAGCCTCGTCCTTGGCCTTGATCACGACGACGTGGTTGCCAATGGCCAGCGCAGACGATGCGTGCAGGAACCGGACGTTGTCCGCAGTGGACAGCGACGCGGAGATGTCGACACCGTCAAGAGTCGCCGTGACGATCGTGACCGTGCCGTGGGTGTCGAAGTCGGTTACCACGTTGGCGGGCACCGCGGTGTGTGCCAACGCTGAGTCAAGACCGTACTCTTTGCCCTCATCAGAGAAGTTGACCGAGATTACGGGGGTGGCATCGTCTGTCGTGCTCGCGGGGATGAAGGCCGGAGTCGGGATGCCCTTGTCTACTTCGAACAGAACTGCCTTGGTCAGGTCGATGGCCGCGGCAGCGGCGCCGTTCTGACCAACCGTGCCCGTGTTGGTTGTTACGTTGAGGTCAGTTGCCTCTGCGTAGACGTTGTACAGACCCGCGGTAGCAGGGCTAATGGTGCCCGTCCACGCGAGGGGACCACCGCTGGGCGGTACGGACGTCGCGGTCACGGCCTCTGTGGTGTTGGTTGTAACGTTGCCGACACGGAGTACGACCGTAGCTGTGCTGGCGTTCTCGTTAGAAGCCAGGGTGATTTCCATTGCAGCGGCGGTGACCGGGCGTCCGCCGCTACCGGCGGTAAGGGTCAGGGTCGGCGCGATGCCGTCCGTCGCGTTCGCGGGAATCAAGTCGGACTTGAGCTCGTTACCAGCCAAGTCCTTGATGGAGCCACTCACCACTACTGCGGGTCGGGCGTCCGGACTGAGAGCGTTGACGGTAAGGAACACAGAGCCGGGCCTACCGGTGAATACCACCGCGTCGAGCGGCGTTGCACCGCCGACCGTGAAGTCGGTCCGACCAACGGAACCGGCGTCCAGTGAGGCGTCGAAGTCCACCCTGATGGAGGTGGCGACACCGGCGGTGACGGTGGTGTTGGTCTTGTCGGTGGATGTAGACGTTGTGTCCCAGAAGGAACCAGTGACGACGGCCGTCATGTTCGGGGCCGAGCGGTCAACCCTGATGGAGTACGGCTGGCAGCCACCCATGGCGGCAGTCGCGTCCGTGGTTACAAGTGTGCCCACGACCGGTGCGAAGCTGGAGGCCGTGCAGGCATCAGCGACACCGCTGATGATCGGCTTCAGGTCGCTGACGCCGGTGTTGCCAGCAACGTCGGTCGTCTTGACCCACCAGTAGAGGGTGAAGTCGTCCGCCGTGGTGAGGGAGGACGGCAGTCTCTGCTCGAAGGAGAAACCGCCTGTAATGGCGGTGATGTCTGCGCTTGAGACTGCCACTGCGGAGACGGCTTCAAGGTCACCGTCGCCGTCGTTATCGGCACCGAAGGTGATCACGACAGTGGTGCTGTCAACGGACGAGTCACCGTCGTTTACGTCACCTTTGACTGTGGGCAGGTTGTTGGTCGTGGCTGTGCCATCGGACGGATCCAGATTGGCGTAGGCAGGAGGCGTTGTCTCGATCTTGATCGAGATCGACCGGGTAACCGTGCCATCGACATAGCCCAGGTTGACGGTGTCGTTGGCATTCACCTTAAGGGAGCCAACCGTCCACTCGCCGTTGGCAATGTCACCGGCGGTAAGGGTGGCTGCCGAAGAGGTGGTACTACCCAGGGCAGCGTTACCAGTCGCGCCATCGGAGTCGCAGGTGGTGCCGGCGCCTTCGCTGAGGCAGGTGCGTGTCGTAGCGGAGTTAGCAGATACCACTTTCAGGTACCCACGGAAAATCCCGCTCTGGGCGGAAGTCTCTTCCAGTATGACGTTGATGCCGGTGGCGTCCGCGTCACTGGTGACCTTCACGCTGCCAGCACCCGTGCCGGTTGCAGTCGTTTCAACTGCGCCAGCCTTGTAGGTAAGGGTGAACGGTGTGTTTATCGCAACTGTCGCGTTAACACACTGGAGAGTGACGATGCCGTTGAGGGCATCAACACTAAAGACATTAATGTTCGCGATGCCCGGCGTAATATCCGAGAACGAAACAACGCCGTCACCGGTGTTGTCGAGGATAGGCGCCGTGATCGAGTCGGTCGAACTGACGGCAGCTCCACCGATACCGGCAGCCGTGCGGCTAACCGTGAAGGTGGTTCCAACCGCACAGGCGCTGGACCCAGTGGTGGCCGTGTAGGTCTTGGACGACCCCACGTCGAGATCTGCGTCCGTCACCTCAATAACGATGAAGGGCGCTGTGCTGGCAATAGTGGTCCCCTGCTTGGCCCAGGCAACCACCTTGGTGGTGTCCGTGGAGTCCGGGAACCTCTGTGTCGCGTCCGCGCCGAGCACGGGTACGACCGCCAGCAACGTCATCAGCACAACTACTGCGCCGAAGAGTATCGCCAGTCTCTTCTTACTTTTCACTGCCTACCCCCTGTGTTTCCGCTTTGTCCGGCCCCGATGTTCGGGGCTAGTTTTTCCGTGCAGCCAAAATAGCCTAAAGGACGCACAATGCGCCCAGGACGATTCCTGCTCGTCCGTCTACTGTTTGGTTTTGGTCCGTTTAACCCGATTTCTCGGCTTCGCGGGCCAATCCGGTTGTAATTTGTACACCACGCCCAAAACCATTGTCAAGGGCCGCTGAGAGTAGTTTCACGTGGAATTATCGGTCTTCGCACGGTTGTTCGCCCCCCTTCCGAATGGGTCGTTTTTGGGGGTCGTTACCGACCCTTAAACGTCTCGCCCCAGATTAGCGAGGAATTCTGTATTGTCTTTGGACTTGTACATGCGCTCTAAAACCTTCTCAATGGCCTCTGTGGAGTGCATTGAGTCGGAGCTGACCATGCTGACCATACGACGCAGGAGCCAGACCTGCTTGAGGGTTGTCTCGTCGAGGAGAAGTTCCTCCCGGCGGGTGCCGCTTTTGTGAATGTCGATGGCGGGAAATATGCGGCGCTCGGCAAGCCGTCGGTCCAGGTGGACTTCCATGTTGCCGGTGCCCTTGAACTCTTCGTAGATGACGTCGTCCATGCGGCTGCCGGTCTCAACGAGGCAGGCCGCGAGGATGGTGAGGCTCCCGCCCTCTTCGGTGTTGCGCGCGGCACCGAAGAATTTCTTCGGTGGGTAAAGCGCTACTGGATCCATACCACCAGACAGCGTGCGACCACTTGAGGGGACCGCCAAGTTGTATGCGCGCGTGAGGCGCGTGATGGAGTCGAGCAGGATGACGACGTCTTTCCCGGCCTCCACGAGGCGTTTGGCTCGCTCTAGTACCAGTTCTGCCACCCGGCAATGGTCTTCGACGGGCTCATCGAAGGTGGAGCTGAATACCTCACCTTTGATTGACCGTCGCATGTCGGTGACCTCTTCCGGTCGCTCGCCAATGAGGGCGACCATGAGGTGGAGTTCCGGGGAGTTAGCTGTTATTCCCGCGGCGATGTCTTTGAGGAAGGTCGTCTTACCGGCCTTGGGTGGAGAAACTATCATGCCTCTCTGGCCCAGGCCGATGGGGGCGAGCAGGTCGATTAGCCTGGCCGACAGCTGTTTTCGGTCGGTCTCAAGCACAATTTGAACTTCTGGGAAGATTGGCGTGAGTCGCTCGAAGTGAGGGCGGTTGCGGGAGCGGTCGGGCTCGACTCCGTTGACGGACTCGACGCGCACGAGACCGAAGTAGCGCTCGCCGTCTTTGGGCGGACGTACCTGACCCCCAACTTCGTCGCCGTTTCGCAGGCCGAACCTGCGGATTTGCGACTGGGACACGTATACGTCGCTCGCGCCCTGCATGACTTCGCCCTGTCGGAGAAAACCATAGCCGTCATTGAGTACTGAAAGGATGCCGCTGACGTTGATGTTGCCGCCGTCGCGGTCAGAGTAAGCCTGCAGCACTTTCCTTAGCAGGTCATGGCGCCGACCTGAGACCCCGTTCTCGGGAACGCCAAGGTCGAGTGCGACCTTCTTAAGGTCGTCGTCTGAAAATCTTTGTAACTCTAAAAGGTCCATGAGCTTGGACTCCGATTCATGCTGAGGTCGCCCGTTGGCTGAGCTGTTGAAGCATCAAACCGCGCGGGGCAAACTTATGTGGTAGACGAATGGGTTTCTTGGGAAGGTGGTGCGGACGCCCGGACGAGCTATAGCTGTCGGGCCCGCAAGAAGGGGAGGTGGTGGTTAAGTGTTTATGCGAGAGCTATTTTGAGGCCTTCTCCCAGTCCTCGTTGAACTTGGCGACTCCCTGGTCGGTCAATGGATGCTTGATCATCTGACCAAGCACTTTGAATGGAATGGTGGCGATGTGGGCTCCCGCCTTGGCTGCCATAAGACAGTGCAGGGGGTGCCGGATGCTGGCCGCCAGTACCTGTGTTTGTATGGGGTGCTTGTCGAATACATCGACTATGTCCCGAATCAGGTCCATGCCGTCGAGGCCCTGGTCGTCCAGTCGACCCACGAAGGGACTGACGAACGTGGCCCCGGCTTGCGCCCCTACTATTGCCTGATTCACAGAAAAACATAGCGTCTGATTAATTTTGACCCCTTGCTCCGAAAGGTGGGCCATGGCCTCGAAACCACTCAGGGTGCTTGGCAGCTTAACGACGACGTTTGGGTGCCATTGGGATATACCCCAGCCCTCTTCGATCATGCCTTCTGTTTCCAGGCTGACCACTTCTACAGAGATGGGGCCGTCAACCAGTTCGGTGATCGCGAGAACCGCCTCCCTGTAGCCGGTCGAGGTGCCTATGCCCTCTTTGGCTGCCAGTGAAGGGTTGGTGGTGACTCCGCTGATAGCGCCCATTCGGGCACCTTCGCGGATTTCGTTAACGTTCGCAGTATCTAGAAATATGCGCAACGGGGAACCTCAAAAACATAGCACAGTCCCGCCTCCTAGTAAATGGAAGCGATCCGTCTATTTTGCTTCTTTTGCCTCTACTGGAGCTTCGTTCATCGAGTCCCGAACCACTCCTGTGGCTCCGCCCAACGACATTACGTGCTGTCCGCCCTCGCGCAACGTTCGCTTCGCTGCGCCGATGAACTCCCGGAATAGTGGGTGCGGCCGATTTGGCCGCGACAGGAACTCTGGATGAAACTGCACACCCAGCATAAACGGATGGTCGCTAAGTTCCATTATCTCTACGAGATTGCCGTTGGGTGACAGCCCGGCTGGTCGGAGGCCAACCGAGGCGAATTCGTCCCTGTAGGCGTTATTGACTTCGAACCGGTGCCGGTGTCGCTCGTCGACCACAGAAACCCCATAGGCTTTGGCGGACATGGAGCCTGGAACGAGCTCGCATGGGTACACCCCCAGGCGCATGGTTCCGCCCATGTCGACCACACCGTGCTGTTCGAGCATGAGGTCGATGACTGCGTCCGGCGTTTCCGGGTCGAACTCGGCCGAGTTAGCGGCGGTTTTGCCCAGCATAGCGCGGGCGGCCTCAATGACCATTACCTGCATGCCCAGGCACAATCCGAGATAAGGCACTTTCCTTTCCCGGCAGTAACGCACGGCGCCGATCATTCCTTCGACGCCTCTGGGGCCAAACCCGCCGGGTACTACTACCCCGCTGGCAGAGTTTAGGAAGCGGTCGGCCCCGCCCTCTTCAATGTCCTCGGATGCCACCCACTGCAAGTCCAGGTCCATGTGGTGGTTTAGGCTTGCGTGGAGGAGGGCTTCTTTAACGGATAGGTACGAGTCTTCCAGGTCGACGTACTTACCTACCAGCGCGATGGGGAGCTTCTCTTTCGGCCTTTGGATGGCGAAGACCATTGCTCGCCACTGCTCCATGTCCCGCTCGGCAGCAGATAGATGGAGGGTACTTATGACCAGATCGCCCATCCCCTCTTCTTCCAGAACCAGGGGAACCTCGTACACCGTGTCCAGGGTGGGAAGTGAGATCACCGCGCTCTGTGGTACGTCGCAGTGGATGGATATTTTCTTTTTTATGTCTTCGCCGACTACCTCGTCGCTTCGGCACACGATGACGTCGGGCTGAATGCCGATGCTGCGCAGCTCTCGCACGCTGTGCTGTGTAGGCTTTGTCTTGATTTCGCCTGTCGAAGAGATGTGCGGCAGTAGCGTGACGTGGACGTACATGACGTTGTCTCGCCCCACTTCGTTGCGCATCTGCCGGATGGCTTCCAGGAAGGGCAGGCCCTCTATGTCGCCCACCGTTCCGCCTACTTCGACGACGATGACCTCGGCTCCGCTCTCTTGGGCGAGGCCGACTATCTTTTGCTTGATGGCGTCGGTGACGTGGGGGATGGTCTGGATGGTGCCGCCCAGGAATTCCCCGCGACGCTCCTTGGCAATGACCTCGCTGTAGATCTGCCCGGCGGTGACGTTGGAGGACCGCGTCAGGTCCATGTCGATGAACCGCTCGTAGTGGCCCAGGTCTAGGTCGGTCTCGGAGCCGTCCTTGGTCACGTACACCTCACCGTGCTGGTAGGGCGACATGGTGCCAGGGTCGACGTTCAGGTACGGGTCGAGCTTGAGCACCGAAACGGAGATGCCTCTGCTTTTGAGGATGCGTCCTATTGAGGCGACGTTGATGCCTTTGCCCACCGAACTGACCACGCCCCCTGTGACGAACAGGAATTTGGTCATCTGACTCGGCTCCCCGTGTTCGCGGCCACGCCCATACGGGCGACGAACGAGAACTGTGAACTGGGCCGGTGCGAGTGGGAGAGGGGTAGATAGCCCGGGTCGCTCAGGTTCAAGCGATGCCCGGTTCGATGTCTGCCGTCAGTTGCCTGGGGCCGACGATTATGGGAGGAGGCGGGTTGTGTAATGTTGCCTGCTGGGTCGGCGAATAGGACCTGTCTGTATGGCCGAAGTATAGGTCTCGTAAAAAACGATTGTCAATGAAAAAACCGGGGAAACCGGGCGCTCACATGAGGCCCGCACCGGCGGCATGGTCGAGGGCCTGCTTTACGAAATCGACGCCGACTTGTTCTATCCAGGCGTCTTGCAGGCGACGGGTGACGGGGCCGGGCATCTCAGCGCCGATTCCCAGGCCGTTGATGGTGGCAACCGGCACCATGCAAAAGCGAGTAGAACTGACGAAGGCTTCGTCGGAAGAGTAGATGTCGCCTGCCGTGTAGTCGCCCTCGTCAACGGCCACTCCGATACGTTCTGCCATTTCCAACACCGTCTTCATGCTCACACCGGGCAGTACGTTGGACCTGTCCGGCAGTTTGATTCTGCCGTCTTTGACGAACATGAAGTTGCCGCCTTGGCACTCGGTAATGTTGCCTTCAGCGTCACTCATGAGGGGGTAGCTTTGCTGCCGCTTGGAAATGGCAGCCGGGGGCACGGCGTAGGTGACCGGCGTGGTCACCCTAACCCCGTACCCGTAACTGAGCGCGAAGGGTGAAAAGTCGAGGAATTGACAGTAGATGGCTATGTTGACCGCGCCATTGCTGCTGGGCTCGTCACCTACAACGGAGTCGTCATCATCTTCGGCGCTTGCTTCAGCACTGGGCAAGACGCTCACGACCTGTGTGACGAGGAAGTCCTGACCGGGCCCCAGGAACGGGACGTTTTTCTCCATTAAGTCCACCGTGAGGTCGGCCATTTCGTCTTGAGTGAGGCCGGGGTCAAGGCCGGAAAACTCGAGCCCTCGATAGAGGCGGGCGAGGTGGTCTTCGAGCCGGTATAACGCGCCCCCGAAGGTGCGCTCGACGTCGTAAAAGCCACCGGCGGACTCCAGGCCCGCCGCCTTCATGGCCTCGCCCGCCTCACGCAAAGGCATGACGTCGCCGTTGAAGTAGGCCGTGAGGCCGACGTTCATGCTGTTGGGGACTTCTCCAGTCATTTCTTGTTGCTGGCCTCGCCCTACAGGGTGGCGAGAATGTCTCGAGTTGTGGTGCCGATGTCGGCGGGCGTCGGAATGGTGATGGCCCCGGCAGCTTCCAGCGCCTTTACCTTTTCAGACGCTAGGCCCGCGCTGCCGGTGATGATGGCACCAGCGTGACCCATGCGTCGGCCTGGAGGGGCGCTGCGGCCTACGATGAGCGCCGCGACGGGCTTTGAAACCTCAGAACTTATGAACTCGGCCGCTTCCTGCTCTTTGGTGCCGCCGATTTCGCCGATGAGGACGATGGCGTCAGTTTCCGGGTCGTCTTCAAACATGCGCAGCATCTCGACGAAGCCGGAGCCGCTCACGGGGTCACCGCCAATGCCCACGCAGGTGGACTGGCCAATGCCGATGGGTGTTAGCTGCCCCACCGCCTCGTATGTCAGCGTCCCGCTGCGCGAGACTACGCCAACCCTGCCGGGGGCGTAGACGTGGCCGGGCATTATGCCTACCTTCGCCTTCCCGCCGGGCGAGATGACGCCGGGACAGTTGGGACCGACCAGGGTGGCAGACGACCGCTTGACGTAGTCGACCACCTTGACCGAGTCCAAAACGGGGATGCCTTCGGTTATGGAGATGACCGTTTCGATGCCGCCGTCGACAGCCTCTACTAATGCATCAGCAGCGAAGGCCGGGGGCACGAATATTAGCGATGTGTTGGCCCCGGTCTCTTGAACCGCCTGGCGCACCGTGTCAAAAACCGGCACCGAGTCTTCGAATGTCTGGCCGCCACGGCCCGGCGTGACTCCGGCGACGACGTTGGTGCCGTACTCCATGCAGCGGGCCGTGTGGAAGCTGCCCTCCCGTCCGGTGATGCCCTGTACTAGCAGTCTGGTGTTTTTTCCAACGAGGATAGACATAGGGTTAGGCCATTTCTCGGATTGCGGCGGTGGCGCCAGCGAAGTCGTCAACTAGGGTGACGTTCAGGTCTGATGCATCGAGGATGGCTCGGCCCTCCTGTGCATTGGTCCCCAGCATTCTCACGGCCATGGGTGGCACCGGGGTCTGAGACCGCTCAGCCGCCAGTAGGACTCCCCGCGCGACCACGTCGCACCGGAGAATGCCGCCGAAGATATTTATGAGTACCCGTTTGACGCCGGGGTCGGACATGATAATGGTCACGGCCTGGGCGACTTTCTCTTCGTCTGCTCCTCCGCCAACGTCGAGGAAGTTGGCCGGAGCCGCCCCTGCAGCCACCGTTACGTCCATAGTCGCCATCGCCAGGCCCGCGCCGTTGACCAGGCAGCCGACGTCGCCGTCGAGCTTGACGTAGCTCATGCCGTGCTCGCGCGCGGTCACCTCAATGGGCAGGTCCTGCGCCGGGTCGTACATTTCGCTCAGGTCGCGGTGCCGGAACAACGCATCGTCGTCGATGGTGATTTTGGCGTCTGCTGCAATGACAGAGCCATCGCCGGTGATGACCAGTGGGTTGATCTCGGCGAGAGAGCAATCGTTATCGGTAAAGGCCCGGTGCAGCGAAGCCACCACCTTAGAAAAAGCCTTGAGGGTGTCGCCCTTCAGCCCTAGACCGGCGGCGAGCTTGCGCGACTGGTAGGGCATGAGACCGAGGGCCGGGTCGATGGGTTCCCGGAGAATCTTCTCCGGGGTTTCTTCGGCGACTTTTTCGATGTCCATGCCCCCTGCCTCGGAGACCATGACGATGGGGAGCCCCATGCCGCCGTCCACCAACATGGCCAGGTACAGTTCACAGGCGATGTCGATGGTTTCTTCGATAAGCACGCTGCCCACCGGTACGCCCTCGGGACCTGTCTGCGGGGTGACCAGCTGGCTGCCGAGCAAGGCGCTGGCTACGTGCGCAGCCTCATCCGGTGTGGTTACGAGCTTTACGCCACCGCCTTTGCCGCGACCTCCGGCGTGGACCTGTGCCTTGACGACGACGCTGCCGCCCAACTCGGTGGCTTGAGCCCGTGCCTCGTCAACTGTGTAAGCGACCCCGCCCTTTGGGATTGGGACGCCCGCGCGGGCGAGCAGCTCTTTAGCCTGGTATTCGTGAAGTTTCATTTAGTGATTTTTGCCTGTACGGGCGCTTACTGCCAGATATTTTTGTTCGTCAGTTTTTTGGCGGCCAGCTATTTTCATGAGCCAATTGTTTTGGCGGAGGGGGTGGGATTCGAACCCACGTACCCTTGCGGGATTCCTGTTTTCAAGACAGGCGCCATAGTCCACTCGGCCACCCCTCCCCACAATTCCATATCTTAGTGCACGGTCCAAAATCTTGGTGCACTGTTCTAACCGGGCCAATTATTTCTCGCTATGCCCCGTCCGACAGGGGCGCCTGAACATCCGCCTTGACACCGTTTTTTCGCCAGCGTTACACTCGGTTGCAGCCCCACTGGTGCTAGCCCTTTAGCGGCTACGTAGACTGCCAGACACCATGCCAAATGTAGGGCCTGAAAAAGAGGACAGAAATTGAGGAGGGTGCTTACCGCATGGCCGATTCCCCGCAGCAACAAGCCCCCGTACTTCACCAGCAGTCGTTGGCAGAATTCGGTGTCTCCCGCTACTCCGGTACCGATGGCCTCGACGGCTTGGAGTCGGTCCTGGCGGCCATCGCCGAGGGTGCGAGGCGCCTGGAATTACAGGTTCGGGGCGCTGCCCTGGTCGGTGTTCTTGGCAGCACCGGCGAGACCAACGTGCAAGGCGAGATCGTCCAGCGCTTGGACGCCGCCAGCTCTGACACGTTCGTCGAAGTGCTCAGCGACTCCGGCCGTGTGGCCATAGTGGGCTGCGAGGAAATTGAAGAGCCGGTCATTGTTGGTGACTCCTCCGAACACAGCTACATGGTTTTGATGGACCCGCTCGACGGCTCGTCAAATATCGACGTGGCGGTCAGCATCGGTTCGATTTTCGGCATTTGGAAGCGCGACCCAAATACGCCCGTGACGCCTGAATCGCTGCTGCGGCCAGGGAACGAGCAGGTGGCGGCAGCGTACGTTGTGTACGGCTCCAGCACGGTGCTCACTGTAGCAACCGAAGGCCGGGTGGACGGGTTTACAATGGCCCCCTCTACTGGCGAATTCCGGTTAACCAGCACGGACCTGAACATCCCAGCGAAGGCCCCCTACTACAGTGTGAATGACGGCAACACCGCTCGCTGGGAGCCCGGCATCGTCAAGGCCGTGGACGACCTGCGACCGGGACGCTCGCAGCGATATATCGGTTCGCTGGTGGCGGACTTCCACAGGAACCTGCTGAAGGGCGGGATATTCCTGTACACAGCGGACAGTAAGAACGTAGACGGTCGCCTGCGGTTGATGTACGAGGCCAACCCCCTTGGCTACATTGCCGAGCAGGCCGGTGGCGCGGTATCGGATGGCCAACAGCGAGTTCTCGATATCGTCCCGGAACGCCTACACCAGCGCACGCCGTTGATTGTGGGTGACAGGGCGCTGGTCGAGCAGTCGGTGGCCACAATTCAGGGCGCGTAAGCAAAATTTCAGTCCGGCTTCGGGTCGGAAAGTTGGCAACAGAAAGGCCAGTATGGACACAGGCAAGCTGAGAGAGACCGCGAACGCCATGGTGGCGCCGGGCAAGGGGATTCTGGCGGCCGACGAGAGCGCGCCCACCATTAAAAAGCGATTCGATTCGATTAACGCAGAGTCCAATGAAGACAACAGGCGTTACTACAGAGAGATGCTGTTCCGCACGCAGGGAGCGGCCGAGTTCATTAGCGGCGTCATTTTGTTTGACGAGACGCTTCGGCAAAACGCGGAGGACGGCACACGCCTGGTAGACGTGTTGACCAGCCAGGGCGTCATACCGGGCATTAAGGTAGACAAGGGCGCAAAGCCCCTACCCGGTGCCGATGGCGAGACGGTCACCGAGGGCCTGGACGGGCTACGGGAACGGCTGGCGGAATACGCCTCACTGGGCGCTCGTTTCACCAAGTGGCGGGCGGTGATTACCGTCGGACACACCATCCCCTCGACTTACTGCATACAGGCGAATGCGCATGCGTTAGCCCGGTTTGCAGCATTGAGTCAGGAAGCGGGAGTGGTGCCGATAGTGGAGCCGGAGGTTTTGATGGACGGCGACCACGACATAGACAAGTGCTACAAGGCCACCGACGCCGCCCTGCGAGAACTCTTCTACCAGCTAGGCCACCAGCGGGTGGACCTGCCGGGCACGATTCTCAAGCCCAACATGGTGCTGAGCGGCAAGTCGGCCACGAACCGGGCGACTCCCGAGCAAGTAGCAGAGGCGACGGTGGCGTGTTTCCAGGACACTGTGCCCGCAGCGGTGCCCGGCATTGTGTTCCTGTCCGGCGGCCAGAGCGACGAGGAGGCGACGGTCAACCTCGACGCCATCAACCGGCGAGCCGCCAGTGTCGGTACGCCCTGGGAGTTGAGCTTTTCATACGGCCGCGGACTGCAAGCCGCTCCCCTGGCGGCCTGGGGCGGCAAAACAGCCAACCGGGCCGCAGCACAGGCGGCGTTCTACCACCGAGCTAGGGTCACGGCTGCCGCCCGCCGGGGCGCATACGACAAGTCGATGGAGACCACATCCGCCTCCTGATTGCGACCGGGAATGCGGGGAAGTTGCGTGAATTTTCCCGAATTTTCGCAGGTGACTCGCTCGACCTGACCGACCTTGGGACCGAGGGGATCACGGCCGAAGTCGCCGAGACGGGGCATACGTTCGAGGAGAACGGGGTCCTTAAAGCCGCCGCCTACCGCGACATGAGCGGGCTGGCCGCGCTGGCCGATGACTCGGGCCTGGTGGTGGACGCGCTAGACGGTCGACCTGGTGTGAGGTCTGCCCGGTACGCGGGCGAGAGCGCCACTGACGCCGAGAACGTGGACCGATTGCTCCAAGAGTTGACGGCCGTCCCTGAGGCCAAACGAACCGCCCGGTTCAAGTGCGTGATCGCCATAGCATTGCCAGGCGAGACCGTGCAAACCTTCACCGGCTCCGTCGAAGGAACCATCGCCGAGCGGCCCAGGGGCGACGGCGGGTTCGGGTACGACCCGGTATTTGTACTTCCCGACTCCGGCGCACCTTTCGGCGGCGTGACGATGGCTCAACTCTCCCCTGAAGAAAAGAGCAGCCTGAGCCACAGGGGCATAGCCGCGGCCAAGGCAGCACGGTGGCTGCGCTCGCTAAAAGACAGGTCCGAATATAATTGATGGCATGACCCAGCCGACCGTTCCAGTCAAAGACACGTTTGGCAGGCCCCTGAGGGATCTGCGCATCTCGGTAACGGACCGGTGTAACTTCCGTTGCACCTACTGTATGCCCGCCGAGATATTCGGCGAACGCTACCAGTTCCTCAGCCGGGCGCAGCTACTGTCGTTCGAGGAGATCACGCGCATTGCGACCGTTGTAGCGGGTCTGGGCGCTGTGAAGGTCCGCCTCACCGGCGGCGAGCCACTGGTGCGCAGCCAGGTCGTCGAGCTGGTGCGAATGCTGGATCAGGTTGACGGGGTGCAGGACCTGACGATGACGACCAACGGGTACCTTCTGCCCAAGCACGCCGAGGCGCTGAAGCAGGCCGGTCTGCGCAGGGCCACCGTCAGCCTGGACACGCTCGATGACGCCGTGTTTCGGAAGATGAACGGCCGTAATTTCGGCGTGGACAGCGTGCTGGCAGGTATCGAAGCGGCAGAGGCCGCTGACCTGACACCTGTAAAAATAAACTCTGTGGTGCAGCGTGGCGTCAACGACCACACCGTCGTAGAACTGGCCAGGCACTTCAAGGGCAGCGGCCACATTCTGCGTTTCATTGAGTTCATGGACGTGGGCACGCTGAACGGCTGGGAGATGGGCGCGGTGGTTCCTGCGGCCGAGATCGTGGCGATGATCGACGCGGAGATGCCCCTTGAGCAGGTGCCAGCCAGCTACCCGGGAGAGGTGGCATCGCGCTACAGGTACACCGACGGTTCCGGCGAGATTGGAGTCATCTCCTCCGTCACCGCTCCTTTCTGTGGGGATTGCACGCGGCTACGATTGTCGCCCGAGGGCGAGCTTTACACCTGCCTGTTTGGGTCCAGTGGAACCGACCTTCGAACCCCCCTGCGAGACGGTGCTACCGACGATGACCTGGAGCAGATAGTGCGCCAGACCTGGGGGGCGCGACTGGACCGGTACTCGGCCGAGCGTACGGCGCTCACCAAGCCTCGATCCGACAAGGTCGAGATGTATCACATCGGCGGTTAGCGAGACATGGTAGACATCTACACAGACGGTGCCTGCTCCGGCAACCCCGGCCCCGGTGGCTGGGGGGCGATAGTCATTGACGATGGGAACAAGCGTGTCCTGCGGGGCGGCGACGACCCGACGACGAACAACCGCATGGAGATGCTGGCCGTCATTGAAGGCCTGCGCAGCGTGCCCAAGTCTTCCCAGGTAACGATTCACACCGACAGTACGTACGTCATCAACACCATGACCAAGGGGTGGAAACGCAAGGCGAACCAGGACCTTTGGGCAATGCTCGACGACCAGGTCTACGCCCGCAGGGTTAGCTGGCAGTGGGTGCGGGGCCATTCGGGGCATGTTCTGAACGAGGAAGCTGATTCGGTGGCGTTCGAGGAGTCGCAAACCAGGGCCGGGCGCATGAAGCCACGTCGGCAGCCCCCCTCGGGTGCTTCCGGCGCGCCAAAAATACCAGGGACACCGAAGACGCCGGAGCCCGCAACGCTGACGCACGTCGATGCGGCGGGTCAGGCGACGATGGTGGATGTAGGTGCAAAGCCGGAGACGAGGCGAGTGGCGAAGGCCGAGGGCCGGGTCAATATGAAGCCCGAAACGGTCCGGCTGATAAGCGAAAACGCGATGAAAAAAGGCGACGTGCTGGGGGTGGCCAGAGTCGCGGGAATAATGGCCGCAAAGCGGGCCCCCGATTTGATTCCGCTTTGCCACCCGCTGCCCCTCGACGCGATCACGGTGGACTTGACCATCGACGATGACACCTCGTCGGTCCACATAGAGGCCACCGCTTCTACCAGCGCGAAGACCGGGGTGGAGATGGAAGCGCTGACGGCTGTGTCCGTGGCCGCGTTGACGGTCTACGACATGTGCAAAGCGGTGGACAGGGGCATGCGCATTGATGGCGTGCGGCTTCTGAGCAAAACGGGCGGCAAGTCCGAGTACATTTTCGCCCCGTGACCCACAGGGCCACCTCATGACTCACGCGAGCGACGCATGAGCCCGACAGGACCGCCCAGTCCAACTACGGGCTCGACCGGTTTTGGCACACGCTCGTCTGAGCGTGTGCCTGTTGCTGGATCGCCGGGCACCCGGTCTGTGGACGTGGGCAACATGCGCTACCGGGGCGAGGTAATCATCGCCGAGGCGTTCCAACCGCAGCACGGCGAGTCCCTGCCAGCGCACCTGGACTTCCGGCTGGTGTTCTTCACCCTTCCCCGCCGGATTTCCCGAGACCACATTCAGGACCGGCGCATCGCAATGGCCTCGCCAGCCAAACCCCCGGACACCAAGAGGCAGGGCCTGGCTGCGGAGCTAACGGCCATTCGGGAGACGAAGGCCCGATACGATAGCAACTCCACACCACAAAGGCCTTCGCTCTCGGCACCGATGGCCGAGCGTGAGGACCAATTGCGAGCGCAGATCGCCAAGCGAGACGCCGCCAAGTACTCCGGCGGACGTGTCTACACCCGCGGGGGTTCTTCAATCGACGCTGCTGAGGTCTTTCTGGGCGATGACTTCGATGTCTGGGTGACGCGACTGGCGGGAGCCGTACTGGACAAGACTTGCGAGCGTCCAGCATTCGATCGGTCCCGGTTTTCCAACGTCCTGACGACAGAGGTTCTTTCCAATTTGCACCTCGGACTGGCCAATTCGCACCTCGCACTGGCCGCAGACGTCGCCGCCAAAGCGCCATTGGAGGCTTTCGCACCGGCGCTAGGTCTCGTAGGCTCGGCCGGTATCCCCGGCCCGGCCATCGACTTGGTGCACGCCTATGTCGGCAGCCGGGGTGGTGACGTCCCGGCGGACGAACTCATTCGAACGCTGCGCCAGGAGCACGGTGTCAGCACAGACCTGGCAGCCCTCTACTTGCTGGTTTTCGCTGTCGCCCAACGGGGAGAGATAGGACTTTCCGATAGGCACCAGGTATTGAACCGGACGGGCCAAGCACTGGAGAGCGACGCCCTGTCATGGGACCTGGTACCGGAGGTGCGGTTCACAGAGGGTATGGGACGCTACTTCGCCACCGTGCGCTCTACGGCATCGTCGACCGAGAACTCGGCCGCACCGTACGTGACCGCAATATTGGGTTCGCCTGCGGGCGGCTCATGGGACGAGGTCGCTGCCGCACTCGCATTGCTGGGACGACTCGGCGAAGAAGCAGCCACAACGTCCGCGCAACTGGCGACGGCGCTGGGCGAACCGGCGAACGGCTCCGTCGAATCAGCCACTTCAGGTCTAAAGCTACTCGCTGGTGCAGTGAGCCGGGCCGAACTGGTCGTTACGGCAAGAGAGCACTTCGGATCGCCGTCGGCCCTGGTCGCAGCCATTGGACTAGCGAAAGGAATGGAAGCGCTGACTCCTGTGGTCGAACCGATAATCGAGTCAGCACACTACCTGAGCGCCATGTGCTTTGAAGGCAAATACGCCGATCTCGAGGCCGAGCGGGACTCGACGCTCGCCAGGGTAAATGTCGAGCAGTTGGCCGGGCAGCCCTCGCTTTGGTCGCTTGTCGAAGGTGGTGTATCAAGGCTAAAAGAAGACTTTCGAGTCGCTTACGAAGCTCACCACGCCACGTACCACCGACGCGGGACCGAACTGGGACGCACGCTCAGTGCTATTGCCACCCAAGTTGCTGCGATAGAACGTTTGAACCAAATGCACGAACTCGGCAAGCCGATCGACCCTGACGTTGTCGATGAGTACGACTCTGCCCTGGCCGCTGTGAAGTCCTGCCCAACGCCGACGCTGCCGGACCTGAGTAAGGCCCCGGTTTGCCCGGACTGCGACCTCGCGTTGGCCGACGAGGTCCCCCAGGCCGATTCCATTGTTCAGCGTGTAACTGCGGGTATGGCCGAACACGGGCGCAGGTTGGCGACCGTCGCAGCGGGCCGTGTCTTGGACCAGCGCGATAAGCCGGGTCTGACGAAGTTTTTACAACTGGTACAGGCGGGTGACGCCGCTACAATTGCCAACGTGCTGGACGACGAAGTGGCCAAGTTTCTTCGTGAGTTCGTCTCAACGGAGCGCGAATAACTATGGGCCGCCCAAAGACAAGATGGCCCGGTGCCGACCTGCTGGACAGGCTGACCCGGCCCGGACGCAGAGGCGGGAAACGCTCGTCTGAGCCGGAGGCGACGCCGGACCTGATTGTCGTTGGGATCGGCAACCCCGGCCCCAAGTACGAAGGCTCTCGCCACAACGTTGGCTTTTGGGGAATAGACAAACTGGTGACCCGGTACGAAATCCCCCTGGCGGACAAGCGACGGACGTGTGCGCTGGGTACCGGCGTCATCGACGGCCACAACGTGGTGCTGGCGAAGCCGAGAACGTACGTGAATGAGAGTGGGATCGCGGTCAAGTACCTGCTGGACCGCTATCGCGTTGGCCTTGACCGGTTACTGGTTGTCTACGACGACATGGACCTGCCGCCGGGGAGACTGAGACTAAAGACCGCCGGCGGTCCGGGCGGCCACAACGGCATGAAGTCAATTATCTCTTCGGTGGGCGATCGCGGTTTCCCAAGACTACGAATAGGCGTGGGTCGCCCCGACGGGGGCAGCGACGACATCGACTACGTGCTGGATCCGCCCTCTGGCCCTGAGCGCCAGTTAATAGACGAGTCTATCGCCCGCATCCCTGAGATTGTCACAGGCATCCTCAACGGCGAGATGGAGCGGACGATGGACTGGGCGAACCGGGGCCAGCAACCAGCGCCGCCCGAAGACCCCAAACCCCTGGATTAAGCCTTGGCCGACTTAGGGTGCGAAAAGCTCCGTAGCCGATAGCAGCCGCTCAACTCCGTTACCCCCTGCAACGATTACCGAGCCGCTGTCCAGCCGTGCCGACACGTGTCGGTAGCGAGAATCGTGCATATTCGCGACCACGGTCCAGGTGTCAGCCAAAGGGTCGTAGATTTCCACCGAGCTACGGTTCCCTACTCCACCAGTGACCATTACCCGGCCGTCGGACAGCGATACCGCTGAGTGGTCGGCCCTGGGTTCGGCGAGGTCCGGTGTCCGGGTCCACGTATTCGCCACTGGATCGTAAACCTCTGCGTTGTTTCGCTTGCCCCGCCCTCCGACGATGAGTACACGTCCGTCTGGGAGGAGCGTAGCGGTGTGGCTGGCCCGACTCACGTTCATCTCTCCGGCCGGGGACCAGGCATCTGAAGGCGGGTCGTATATCTCGGCACTCTTGGTGTATGGACCGTCGAGCTTGCCACCCCCTGTCACCAGCACGCGCCCGTCTTTTAGCACCGTTACGGTGTGCAGACCGCGCTTCACCGACATGGGCGCGACTTCGGTCCACACGTCGGAAACCGGATCGTATATCTCGACCGAGTCGACGTGGCCGTAGTCGCGGTTGGTGCCGCCGGGGATGAGGAAGCGTCCGTCGTTGAGCACCACGCCGGAGACTTCATCGAGGGCCGAGTTGAGTGGCGCAACGGAAGTCCATATGCCGGTTGCCGGGTCCCAAATGTCAACGTCCGGGAGGGCGTGTGCGAGGATGCCGCGACCACCGGCTGCGATGACGCGTCCGTCGGCCAGCACGCCAGTGGCGAGGGCGTAACGCTCGATGGACATGTCGCCTGTCCAGTCCCACTGGGCGGTTGCGGGTTCGTAGATCTCCGCCGAGCCGTGGATGACGCTGTTGTGGTTGGCCCCGGTGTCCTTGCCGCCAATGACCATAATCCGGCCGTCTGAGAGGTTGACGACGGAGTGCTCGATGCGGGACGCCTTCATCTCCCCCGACGGAACGAATTCGCCAGCGTCAACGGACGCGACTTTGGCCAGTTGCTCGGCGGCGCCACCTGCTTTTCCTGTGCCATTGGACGCGGTAGGAGAACTGCTACAGGCCGCCGCCAACACGCCCCCGACCAGTGTGGCCAGGAGCAACAGGACGAAACTACGCTCCGCTCTTATCGGCGTTCCCTCCGTCCTGGAGGGGTAAACAGTTCGGTTTCGGCGAGGAGGCCTTCGATGCCGTTGCCGCCTATGACCAGCACTTTGCCGTCGTCGAGCAGGATCATTTCGTGTCGGTAGCGGGTGTCGTTCATGTCGTTGATTCTCGACCACTCGCCCGTGGCGGGATCGTATATCTCAGCGGCAATCCGGTGACCCACGCCGCCGGTAAGCAGCACGGTCCCGTCGGTTAGCACGATGGCTTCAGCATCGGAGTGGGGAATCTCGGTCACGCCTACTTTGGTCCAGGTATCGGCCGTCGGATCATAGATTTCGGTCGTGAGCTTTTTGCCCTTGCCGCCTACTACCAGCACCGTGCCGTCCGTGAGCTTTACTGCGGCGTGCGATGCACGGCTTGAAGACATTTCAGCCACAACGGTCCAGGTGTTGGCTACCGGGTCGTATATCTCGGTGACTTTCCGGTACGGAGGGTCGATTTTCCCACCGCCGGTAACCAGTACGCGGCCGTCGTCGAGTAGCGTGGCAGTGTGCCGCGCCCTTGTGACTGACATGGCGGGCGTTTCGGTCCACTCGCCGGTCGCCGGGTCCCAAACCTCGGCGCTATCGAGCAGTGAGTACCCTTCGCTCTCGCCGGCGACAATTAGCACTCGACCGTCATCCAGGGTCACGCAGGCCGTGTAGTCGCGCTCGGTCACCATGTTCCCGGTGGAGGACCAGGTGCCCGTAGCGGAATCCCATATTTCGGCGGTGAGGACGGCGAAGTTGAGCTTGCCTCGGCCACCGGCGGCCAGTACGCGGCCGTCAGAAAGCAGCGTTCCGCACAGGTCGTGGCGCTGTTCCTTCATGTCGCCGGTCAGGGTCCATTCATCGGCCGCAGGATCATAGATCTCGGCCGACTCGTAAACGGTGTTGTTGAGGTTGGCACCCGGGCCGCGGCCACCAATGACGAACGCTCTGCCGTCGTCCAATTTCACCGCAGCGTGTAGCTGGCGGGCGGCCTTCATCTCGTCCACCCTCACAAAGTCGCCAGAGGAGCCGGCCGCGACGGACGACCCGCCTGTCTCGGTGTTCTGCTCGGTGCTATCGCCTTGTTCATTGGTGGTCGTGGTCGAACCGACGTTGATGACGGCGACGCCGCCGCACGCTGCTGCCACCAGCACCGCCACGAGAGCGAATGCGACCAACGCGAAAGCCTTAGATGGGATCGTCAAATTTGCCATATTGGTAACCCTCATACGTTTTCGTCCTGAGTAGTGGTTTCTGAAGAGGCGACTGGTCGAACCTCATCGCCGTAAGTTGAAGCGGCTAAAACTCGCTGCGACAGCTTGTGTTCAAGCTGGCAAGACAGGGTGTGGCGCAATTCCAAGATTCTAGCTGTACCCCCCCCAGGCTTACAAGTATCGCCCCTACAAATACACCGGGCCCGAAGCGGTGCGCTTGAGACGGTCGTTTGCTAAACTCAGACCCGAACCTTATGGAGCTTTCCACACACGAAGTTGAACAGATAGCCGAGCTGGCCAAGGTCGGCATGACCCCCGAGGAGATCGAGGTCATGCGGAGCCAGATGTCGGACATCCTCGACCGATTCAAGGCGTTGAGCGAAGTGGATACCGAGGGCGTCGAGACCACTGCGCACCCATCAGGTGTGGTGTCGGTGCTTCGCGATGACGTCTCCGAGCAGGGTCTGACCCAGTCTGAAGCCATGTCCAACGCTCCCCGCACGCAGGGCGAGTTCGTCCGCGTCAGGGCCGTGCTCGACTAGTTTGAACAAAGCAATGTCTGGCCAACCGGCCTGGGGCTTGACCATCCACGAAGCCCGGGCTGCTCTCGACGCCGGGCAGCTTACCTCGCAAGAGCTAACCGCTTCGGTGATGGCCCGCATCGAGGCGGTAGAGCCGACCCTCAAGGCCTTCGTCACGATTACTGGTGACCAGGCAATGGAACAGGCGCAAAGGGCCGACGACCGAATCGCGGCGGGCGAGGCGGGTCCGCTCACGGGCATTCCACTGCAACTCAAGGACAACTTGTCGACTGTTGGCATCCGCACCACATGTTCGTCGAGAATGCTGGAGAACTTCGTCCCCCCCTATGACGCTACTGTCACCGCCAGGTTGAAAAGTGCCGGAGCTGTACTGGTGGGCAAAGGCAACATGGACGAGTTCGCTATGGGTTCGTCAACTGAGAACTCTGCATTCTTCCCTACCCGCAACCCGCATGACCCCAACCGGGTGCCCGGTGGGAGCAGCGGAGGCCCTGCCGCGGCCGTCAGCGCCGGGGAGGCGCTGTTTTCACTCGGTTCTGACACCGGCGGCAGTATTCGGCAACCTGCGTCGCTGTGCGGCGTCGTCGGCCTCAAACCGACGTACGGGCTGGTCAGCCGCTACGGCCTGGTCGCCTTCGCCAGTTCTCTCGATCAAATAGGTCCGTTTACGAGAGATGTCGAGGACGCAGCGCTGGTGCTGTCGGAGCTTGCAGGTCACGACCCAAGGGACGCGACGTCTATAGACTGGCCGATGCCAGACTACGCATCGGCGCTGACCGGAGACGTTCGCGGCCTGAAGATAGGGGTGCCGAAGGAGTACTTCCCCGAGGGCATGGGCCCTGGGGTGGAGAGTGCTGTCAGGGCCGGAATCGAAGTACTGGCCGGGCTTGGCGCTGAGATTGTCGAGATGTCGCTGCCTCACACCATGCACGCCCTGGCCGTCTACTACATCATCGCCCCGTCGGAGGCGTCGTCCAACCTGGCCCGCTACGATGGGGTCAAGTACGGGTATTCGGCCGAGGCCGAGACCATGTGGGAGGCGCTGGCCAAGACGAGGCAAGAGGGGTTCGGCCCCGAAGTGAAACGCCGAATAATGCTGGGCACCTACGCGCTTTCGGCCGGTTACTACGACGCCTACTACCTGAAAGCCCAAAAGGTGCGAACGATTATTCGCAGTGAGTTCGCCGAGGCCTTTAGCGAGTTCGATCTGCTGGCCACACCCACGTCTCCGTCGGTTGCGTTCGAGCTAGGGGCGAAGACCGCGGACCCCGTCTCTATGTACCTCAACGACATATTCACCATGCCCGCGAATATCGCCGGTATCCCGGCCATTTCGGTGCCAGCGGGTAAGGTCGACGGCCTGCCGGTCGGACTGCAACTGATGGCACCCCATCTCGGCGAGGAGACTCTTCTTCGGGCGGCGCATGCCTACGAACGGGCAGCCGATCACGATATGGACCCCTCACTATAGGAGACAGAAATGAGCGAGTTGGACGGTAAGGTTGCGATTGTCACCGGCGCCGGTCGCCTCAGGGGTATCGGCAGAGCCGCAGCGGTGCGATTGGCCGAACTGGGCGCGGACGTAATCGTCACCGGCACCGGCAGGGACCCGTTCAGCTTCCCGGACGACGAGAAGGCAGTCGGGTGGCGTGACATTGAGAGCACCGCCGACCAGATCCGGGCGCTGGGTAGACGAGCGCTGCCTGTGGTAGCAAACGTGGCAGACGAAGCGCAGGTGCAGGCCCTGATAGACCGGACCATGGCAGAATTCGGTCGGGTGGATATTCTCATCAACAATGCCGCCTCAGCCATTGGCGCAGACCGGTCCCCCATAGTCGACGTCCCGCTGGACGTTTTTCAGTGGGTACTCGACGTAAAAGTTACCGGCACCTACCTGTGCACACGCGCTTTCCTCAAGGCCGGACCGGGCAAAGGCGAGGGCGGCAAGATAGTCAACATATCGTCAACGGCGGGCAAGAGAGGCGTGCCAAATACGCTCGCCTACAACGCCGCCAATTTCGCAGTCGTCGGCATGACCCAGTCCATGGCAAGAGAACTGGGGCCGCAGAACATTAACGTGAACTGCGTCTGCCCCGGTGCCACAGAGACGGCGCGCATGGACGCCCTGGAGGACGGCCGAATGGAGGGGATCGCGATTGACACGCCCATAGGCCGCAACGGCTCCGACGAAGAGGTAGGAGGCCTGGTGGCCTACCTTTGCACGAAGGCCGCCAGTTGGATTACCGGCCAATCGATCAACATAAACGGCGGCACCGTAATGGAGCATTAAATGGACTTGAATTTGACCGGCAAAGTGGCCCTTATTACCGGCGGCAGCCGGGGGCTGGGCAAACAGTGCGGTATTTCGCTGGCGCGCGAAGGTGCGAATGTCGCCATCTGTGGACGCACGGCCGACACGCTGGCAGTCACCAAGGCCGAATTAGAAGCCCTCGGCGCCAAGACCGTGACGGTACTGGCAGACGTGGGCGAGCGGAGTGACCTCGCCCGCATCCACGCCGAGGCCGTAGCCGCTCTCGGGCCCATCGACATTCTGGTCAACAACGTCGGCGGCACGAAGTCGCGTGAAGACATAACTGGAACGTCCGTGGAAGACTTCGCCGGAACGTTCGATCTGAACCTGTTCGGCGGCTACGAACTGATGCGGCTGGTCATTCCGCACATGAAGGAGCAAGGTTGGGGCCGGATTACCAACATCGCATCTATATGGGGCCGTGAGTACGGGGGAAACATCTCGTATATGGCTTCCAAGGCAGGGCTGATCGGCGCGACCAAACACGCCGCCGTGTCTCTGGGCAAGCACGGGATTCTGGTCAACTCCATTGCGCCGGGCTCCATCGCCCACCCGGATGGTAGCTGGGAGCGGTTCCAGAACAACAACACCCCGGAGGACGTGCAGGCCTTCATTGATGACAACCTGCCGCTGGGCAAGTTCGGCTGGCCCGAGCCCGTCGGCGACCTGGTCGCGTTCCTGTCGTCGGATCGCTCGGGCATGATTACCGGCACCTGCATCCCGGTCGACGGCGGCCAGGGTATCTCGATGATTTGATGGTCAGTAAAAAGTCGGGCCAGAAGGCCAACAAATGGATCTAGGAATTGCTGGGAAGATCGCGCTCATTACCGGCGGCAGCCGGGGGCTGGGCAGGCAGGCGGCGCTGTCGCTGGCAGCCGAGGGCGTGGACGTGGACGTGGCCATATGCGGCCGCAGCGAAGGCAGCCTCAATACGACGGCGGCAGAGGTATCGTCGCTGGGCGTTCGCTGTCTGCCAATAGTCTCTGACGCCTCCGACCTCGACGCCCTGCCGGGCCTTCACCAGGCTGTATTGGATGGCCTTGGCCCCGTCGACATACTCATAAACAACGTGGGCGGCTCCGGGTCCAAAGAAGACTGGATCCTGAACATCACCGAGCGTTCGAGAGCCGACAAGACGAGAGAAGACGTCGAAAACACCTCGGTGGCCGACATGGAGACAACCTTCACCCGCAACACGTTCAACTCCTTCTCCCTCGCCGGGCTCGTCATACCGTCGATGGCCGAACGTAAGTGGGGACGCATCATCAACATCGCCTCGGTGTGGGGCCGAGAGTACGGCGGCAACATCGCCTACATGTCGGCGAAGGCGTCCGTCATCGGCTGGACCAAGCACGCAGCGGCCTCGCTGGCCGGGGACGGTGTGCTGGTGAACGCGATTGCTCCGGGGATGATCAAGGCCCCCGGCGGCATGTGGGACACGCTGCCAAAAAAGCACTCCGCCGAGACCATGCAGCACTTTTTCGACAGCTTTCTACCGATGGGCAAGTTCGGCGACCCGGAGACGGTGGGCAGCCTGATAGCGTTCCTGGCGTCTAAACGCGCCGGCATGATTACCGGGACGTGTATCCCGGTGGACGGCGGCCAGGGCTACTCGCTTATCTAGTCACTCGCTGGCGAGGGCCGCCCGGGCCTTTCCAATGACGTCGCGGTTGTAGAGGTTCTGGGGCATGTGGCCGCCCAGTACCTCAGCCACCGACTCGGTAGCACGGCGCTGAAGCTCCCGCGTCGACTCCGGCGAGTAGAACGCCACGTGCGGCGAGACGATGACGTTGTCCATGCCGAACAATGGGTGGTCGGACTCCGGGTGGTTGGACTCCATAACGTCCAGACCCGCGCCAGCTATCTGACCGTCGTTCAACGCTGCAACAAGTGACGGCTCGTCTATGAGCGGGCCACGAGCGCAGTTTATGAGAAACGCGCTGTCCTTCATGGTCTCCAGTTCGGCCTTTCCAATCATGCCGGTCGTGTCTTCGTTAAGCGGTGAGTGCAGAGTTACGAAGTCGGACGCGGCGAGAAGGGTGGGCAGGTCCACCAGCTTGCCGCCCGCCTCCTGCACGAGGGCCGTGTCGACGAAGGGGTCGGCCACCAGTACATTCAGCCCGAACGCCTCCGCCTTGCGGGCCGCAGCCCGGCCGATGCGGCCGAAGCCGACTACGCCGATGGTCAGCCCACGCAGGCGCGTCATGGGCAGGTTTAGCTCAATCGACCCCCAGCCGTCCCGTTTGGTGGCGTTGTCGAACAATACGATCCGACGGTTGAAGGCGAGCAGGAATGCCAGTACGTGGTCGGATACTTCGTCCACGCAGTAGTCGGGCACATAAGTGACCGCAATACCCAGGGCCGTCGCGTCGGCCACGGCTATGTTGTCGGTACCGACGCCGTAGCGGGCAACGACCTTCATGCGCTCGGCACCGGCGAGCACGCGAGGGGTCACCTGGGCAAAGCAGGTGAGGATGCCGTCGGCGTCTTTCGCCAACTCGGCCAGCGTGTCTTCGGAGGCGTCCGGCGAGATGACTAGCTCGATGCCGAGAGGGTCGAAGATGGCCTTTTCTGGCTCCAGGTCGGGCCAGACGTAGTCCGTTACCAGGACCTTTTTGGGTTCACGCATCGATTTCTCCTGTTGTGTCTTGTGACGCCCGATGGCCCCTACTCGATAACCATGGGCTTGAAGTGGCAGCCCTCAACGAACATGTCGAAGAAGTCCGGGGTCGTTTCCAGTTCGACGTGCTGAACACTCCGGGCCAGCGCTTCAATTTCCCTGCGCTTGGTCCCTGACACCAGCATTATCGTCGCCCCTTCCAGGGAGGCGTTGCCTACTTTGACGATTCGTTCATGGGGCACACTGGCGATGAAGCCTATGTCCACAGCGTTGGCCTCGTTTATGTAGTTGGCGAACCCACCTGCCAGGTAGAGCCGGTGCACGTCGTCAGGGCCAATTCCGTAGTTGCGCAAGACTATGGCCTGCCCGCAGTAGTTCGCGGACTTGGCCTGGGCGAGAGCCGATATGTCGGCCCGGGAGAGGGTCATGCCCTGGCCTCCGTCCCGACCGGCAGCAAAGGTAAATTCGCTGCTCCCGTCCGGGTAGACGCCCAACTCGGTCATTTGCTCGGTGCGGCGTAGTTCGGCGAGCAAGTCGACGAGGCCGGACCCGCAGATGCCCTGGGGATCGCCGCCGCCAATTGTCTCCAATTCGATTACGCCGTCTGTAATGCGCACCGCCTCGACGGCCCCGTCGTAGCCGGGCATGGCGTAGGCGACCTGCCCGCCTTCGAATGCCGGTCCGGCCGGGCAGGACGCCGCCATGAGCCTGTGTTTGTTACCGACGACGACCTCGGTGTTGGTGCCCACGTCGACCAGCATCACGGTCTCTTCCATATCTTCCATGCCGATGGCGAGCATGTCTGCCGCGACGTCGGAGCCGACGTGGCTGCCGATGAGTGGCCCCGCATAGACCGCCGCTCCAGGGAAGATGCGCAGGCCCATTTCTTTGGCGTTGGTTTCAATGGCGGTCGTCTCGCGCTCGCCGCGCTCATATTCCAACTCAATGGTGGACTTGTACGGCCTCTCTCCGATGGGCTGCACGTCCAGGCCGAAGAGCAGGTCGCGCATGGTGGCGTTGCCGACGAAGACCGCTTCGTAGATACGACGCCTGTGTGTGCCGACGAGTTTGCACATGTCGCCGACCTCGAAGTTGATGGACGAGAGCATGACGGCGCGGAGTTCACCTGCGTACTGTCCACCGTCGTACGAGATGCGATTCATGACGTCGCTGCCGCCGAAGCGCTGCGGGTTCTCAAACGAAGCCGTGTGCACTACTTCACCAGTTTCAAGATCAACGAGATTCATGACGACTGTGGTGGTGCCGACGTCCACGGCGATGCCGTAGACGGCTCCCTTGTAGTCGTCCAGCCGGGTGTCACGACGGTATACACCGTCACCGTCACGGCGAGTGAGGGGATCGAGTTCGACCTCTCGCCTGACAGTGCGAGTGAGGATTCGGGGTTGCCTGCGCAGCACCGCGAACTCGACATCGGCAGTCGGATCGACGACTTCGGCCTGGCACGCCAGCCGGTAGTCACCCCGGAGGAACGACTCGGCCTCCGTCAGGCCTGATAGGGCGTCGCCACCGCGCCGGACCTCGACGATGCACTCGTGGCACTCGCCGGTGCGGCCACAGGAAGTCGGGACCCGCAGGCTCAGGTCGTCGGCGTAGTCGAAGAGCGTCTTGCCGGCGGTCAGCTCAATTCGGCGCTCGCCGTGAATGAGCGGGCTCAATGCTTGTTCACCTGTAGATGGGTGGTGAAGCTAGGAGTCTTTCCAGGCGTCCCGGTAGTCGAGGGCGTCGCTACCGGTGCACATGGCGGGCTTGTCGGGACCGTCGACGAAGCTCTGGTTGCGACACCCGAAACGCGCGGTGCAGTGGTCGCGCACGTCCTTGTACGGGCAGCGCCAGGTTGAGACAACGACCGCGGAGTCGGAGATGTTCCGGTAGATACCTTCCAGGCGGGCCATAGAGGCCATGTACCGAGTCTTGTCGAGTTTGTTTTCGCTTTGTTCGTCAGTGTCCATCTCTCCACCTGTATCTGTCGGAGGAACCATTATTCGGGGCGCTTCGCTGGGGTGTCAACGCGGCGGGCGAGCAGGCCGGAGTCTTCGATTATCTCGGCCACCAACTCTTCCTGCCGGAAAGCCATGACATGGACGCCGTGGACGCCCTTGATTTCGAGGACTTCCTGGATGATCTCGATGCAAATTTTCTTGCCTTCGCGGGCCTGGTTGCCACGACCTTTGGGGACGCCCTCGAGGCGCGCGATTACGGCGTCGGGAATGACCACCCCCGGCAGGTTGGCCCGCATCCACTCGGCGGCCCTGGCGGAGCGCAGTGGCCCCACGCCGACGAGCATGTAGACGCGCTCGTGCAGGCCCATGTCCCGCACCGCTTTCATGTACTCCTTCATGCGGGGCACGTCGAAGCAGTACTGGGTCTGGATGAAGTCTGCGCCAGCCTCGATCTTTTTCTTCAGGCGCAGTGGCCGAAAGTCATACGGGGGCACGAACGGGTTCGCAGCGGCTCCGAGGAACAGCTTCGGCGGCTCTTCCAACTCCCGGCCCGACAGGAACATGCCCTTGTCTCTCAGGGTGCGAGCCGTACGCAGCAAAGTGACCGAGTCCAGGTCGAACACCGGCTTGGCCTCGGGCTGGTCGCCCGTCTGTACGCCGTCACCGGTCAGGCACAACACGTTCTTAACGCCCATGGCCGCGGCACCGAGCAGATCACCCTGCATTGCTATGCGGTTGCGGTCCCGGCACGACATTTGCATTACCGGCTCGTAGCCAGCCCTGGTCAATAGCGCACAGACGCCCATAGAAGACATGTGCACGTTGGCCCCGGCAGCGTCTGTGGCATTGATTGCATCACATACAGACGCCAGGACGAGCGCGCGGTCGTAGACGGACGCAGGGTCCGCCGAGTCGGGCGTGTTCAGCTCTGCGGTGACGGCGATTCGGCCCGAGCGCAGGACGCTTTCCAGCCGAGAGGCGGACTTCACTCTTCCCACCCCACCGGTACTTTGTCGCTTCTGCCGGAGAAGTCGTTGACCCAGGCCGAGGTCATTTCCAGCCTCCTGTCGAGGGGCGGCAGAATGTTCAGGATGCCTGGCCCGTACTTCGGCATCCGCTGCGACCGCTCCCAGGCCTCCACCCAGACGCAGGGCATGTCTTCTATGACCTCGCAGTTGCCGTTCGCCCTGACGCCGCCGCAGGGACCGTTACGCAGGTTTTTCGGGCAGGTCTGTGGACAGGTCATGCCGGTGCTGTGCAGTACACACTGACCGCACATGCGGCAGTCGAACATGGGGCCTTTGGTTAGCCGTTCGGTACGGACGAACAGCCACTCTATTCGGCCGCCGGGCTTCATAAGAGGCCGCATGGGCCGCAACAGGATTATCGAGGCCCCGTAGACCAATTCGAGAAAGCGCGGATAGCGCTGGAGGAATCTCATTGCTCGCTACCTTAGCGAGCCGGCCCAGCTATTCCTCAACAGCCGCGACCAGCGACTTGGCCAGGTCGACGCATGAGATGGCGTCTTTGCCGTAGCCGTCCGCGCCCATGTCCTCGGCGAACTCCTGGGTCACCGGGGCACCGCCGACGATCATCTTGAACTCTTCCCGGACGCCGTTGTCTTCGAAGAACTCGATGGTTCTGCCCATGTTGGGCATGGTTGTCGTGAGGAGGGCGGACATTCCAACGACCTGGGCCTCGTGCTCGACGGCGGCGTCCATGAACTCGTCTGGCTTGGTGTCGACGCCCAGGTCGTGGACGACGAACCCGGAGCCCCGGAGCATCATGATGCACAGGTTCTTGCCGATGTCGTGCAGGTCGCCCTTGACCGTGCCCATGACGATCGTCCCGGCAGGCTCGATGCCCGACTCCGAAAGGACGGGCTCGATGAAGACCATGCCGGCCTTCATTGCCCGGGCGGCAACCAGTACCTCCGGCACGAAGATGATGTTGTCCCTGAATTTGATGCCCACGATTGCCATGCCGGCGATGAGGCCATCGTCCAGCACGTCGTTGGCTTCGTAGCCATCGCCCAGCGCCTGCTCGACCAGTCGACCCACTTCGTGCTGGTTGCCGTAGATGAGGTTGTGGGCGATCTCCTGCATGAGCATGTCGCCCGACTCAAACAGTCCCTCGATGTGTTTTTGCTCGAAGGGCTTGGCGATGTGCTGCATCTCGCCCGCCAACCCCTCGTGAACTATCGCCATTTAATTTCTCGCCCTTCCCGTCTGTTTATTTTCTCAGGAAAAATTGTGGGAACCCGATGGCTCTCCTGTCAAATGCCATGCCTCTATTACTTGGGTGCACCTGCCTTTAACAGACCCTTTTTGTAGGCTCCTATGAAGTTCATGCAGAAGTCGTCTCGACCTTCCAGCATGTCCATGGCCATTGCGTGACGATCGTCGGTGAGATCGAGCGCCAGCACCTGTTCAACTTTGCTCTGTATGGGGTCGATGATGCCGCTGTCCGCCCCCGACTCGATGCACAGGCGTATGAACGTGTCGTTTATGAGCTTGCGCACGGGCAGGCCAAACGAGACGTTGCTCAGCCCGCCGGTGACGTGCAGCTCGGTGCCGTAACGCCGCCGCAGCTCCTCCACCGCGTCGAGGAAGTGCCGCCCGAAGGTTCCGTCAACGGCTATGGGAAACACCAGCAGGTCCACGAACAGGTCCGACAGGGCGATGCCCCGCCTGGTTGCCTCTTCGATGAGCCTGGTGACGTTCGCCACCCGTTCATCGGCGTTAGAGGGCATGCCCGACTCGCCCGCGGCGGTGATGATGGCCCGGCCGTTGTGCTCGACAACCAGGTCGAACACCTCTGGCCTCTCCAGCGCCACCGAGTTGATCATGGGACGACCTAGAGACGCGTCGAGTTCGGCCATTCCGGCCTCGATGATCTCGGTGTTGGACGAGTCGATGGACAGGGGGATGGTGGAGACCTCTTGCACGGCATTCACCATCCAGCGCATGCATGTTTTTTGCACGTCCAGCTTGTAGGAGACCTCGTCCACGTTCAGGTCCAGGAACGCGGCCCCGGCCTTTATCTGGCGAAGCGCCTCGGCCTGCACGTAGGCGCGGCCTTCTGCCTGCTGGGTTTCGTCGTCGCCGGTGCCGCCACGAACGGCGATCATAAAGTGCTTTATCTGGCCCTGCTCGTACGGCTGGGTCTTCTTGTACCACGCCGGCACGCTCATGGTCGCCGGGTTTCCTTCGGGATCGGTGTACGTAACAATCTCGGCACCGTCGTCCAGCGTTCGGTGCCGCTTGCCGTCGCGCAAAACGATACGGGTGGTGTGGATGTTCTCGCCGACGATGACGAAGTCTTCGGGTTTGGTGACCACGGCGGTCATGCTGCGCTCCTCCTGCTCCAGTCCGCTGCGGCGCGGGGTATTTCGACGAGATTTTCCAACCGGGGGGGCGAGCACTTTTTCACGCGAGGTCATGGCCTGGGCCTGTATGGCTGTCATTGAGTTATGAGGCGCCGTTGCCGGAGTGCTCGGCGGTCCAGTCGCGCACGGCCCTGGGTATTTCCAGCAGGTTTTCCATGCGAGTTGCCAGGGGAATGGCGCACTCCGGGGCGATTAGCTGCACACCAGCGTCCAGGCAGGCGAACACCTCTTCGCGCACCACCTCCGGGCCTCTGGCGTACAGGGTGACGGGATTGTTGATGTTGCCCACCAGGGTGATTCTGCCGTCCGCCACCGCCATGGCCTCGGCCGGGTCGTTCTTGGAGTCGAAATGGAACGCCGCCATGCCCGAGTCGGCGATGGAGTCGAGGCGGTCCACGGTGTAGCCGCAGATGTGCAGTATCAGAGGCACCGGCAGCCGCTCGACCATCTCGGTGTGGATGTCCTGCAAGAAGCGCGTGTAGTACTCGGGCGATACCAAGTCACCAGTTGCGTGGTCCGGGAACGTGAGAACGTCGGCACCGGCCGCTATCTGGGCCTTGCCGAACAGGACCGAGATCTCTTTCAGCCTGTGCAGCGTGTCCATCGTCATGGCGGGGTCGTCGATGCTCATGAGCAGGAAGCGTTCAACGCCGAATACGTGGTATGCGAGGGTCCAGGGGCCCATCGTCTTGCCCACGATGGCCACCTCGTCGCCGAACTCGGATTTGAGTATCTCGATGGAGCGGGTAATGGTGGCAACGTCTCTATGTTCGAGGAAACCGGGCGGGATCCGCACGTCTTCCGGCCCCTGCCAGATGGGCTTGCTCATGCGCACGGTGGGCCAGTTGTCCTTGCCTTCCCACTGCATTTCGCAGCCCAAAGCCGACGACTCCTGGATGATGGAGAAGTATGGAGCGATGGCGTCGAAGCCCAACTCCGTGTAGCCCGTGGCGGCCAGCCGAGCGTTCATCTCGGCGTCGCGGCAGGCGTCGGGGAAGGGCGCGTCCGCCAGGTCCATCAGTTCCACCGTCGCCACATTTGTCGGGTTGCATACGGGCGCCCGGTCGACCGGCTGCCCGGCCAGGGCGGCGAGAACTCTTTCGCGTGAGGTCATGTTTGCAATAGTCGTCATGTAATTGCCGTCCCGTTTCGGCCTCTGGTGTAAATGCTATCCGGGTGTTCGGTCATCCAGTCGTTCACTGCCCTGGGTATTTCAAGCATGACCGGCGGCATCATTACGGGGGTCGTCATGCGCCGTTTACCGTGGCTGACTTGCGACCTCGCGTGTAGACGCTGTCGGGGTTTTTCTCGGCCCAGTCCTTGACCGCCCTGGGTATTTCCAGAACGTTCTCCAGCCTGGTCTGAAGCGGTATGGCGCACTCGGGCGCTATCAGGTCTACCCCGGCGTCGAGACAGGCGTTGACCTCGTCTCTCACCGCCTCGGTGCCTTTAGAAAACAGCGTGATGGGGTTGTTTACGTTACCCACCAATCTGATTCGACCTTCGGCGAGATCCATCGCCTTTTGGGGGTCGTTTTTAGAGTCGAAGTGGAAGCAGTCCATACCGCTGTTGGCAATGTACTGCATGCGGTCCAGGGTGTAGCCGCAGATGTGCAAGATGAGCGGCACCGAGAGACGTTCGGCCATTTCCTGGTGAAGCTCCATCAGGAACCGGCGATAGTAATCACCGGAGACTAGGTCGCCAGTGGCGTGGTCGGGGAACATGAGTACATCGGCCCCTGCGGCTATCTGCGCCTCGCCGAACATGACCGAGATCTCTTTCAACTTGTGCAGGGCCCGCATGGTCAGGTCGGGGTCGTCGATGCTCATGAGCAGGAAGTTCTGCACCCCGAACGTGTGGTACCCGAGCGACCACGGCCCCATGGTTTTGCCGATGATGCAGGCCTCGTCACCTATTTCACGTTTGAGAATCTCGGTCGCCCGGGTCACGCACAGTGTGTCGGGGTGTTCGAGGAACCCGGGTGGAATTGTTATCTGGTCGGGATGGTCCCATATGGGCTCGCTCATTACCACCGTGGGCCAGTTGTCTTTCTGCTCCCACTGGATTTTGCAGCCCAGGGCAGAGGACTCCTGCACGATGGTGTAGTGGTGGTAGGTGCTGTCGAAGCCCAGGTCGGTGAAACCGGTAGCGGCCAGGCGGGCGTTCAGTTCGGGGTCGCGGCAGGCGTCGGGGAACGCTGCTCCGGTGAGGTCCATGAGCTCAACGGTCATGATGGAACCGGGGTTGATGACGGCTGGACGATCAACGGGTTCGCCCGCCAGGGCCGCCAGCACTCGCTCACGAGGTTTCATGGTGTCTGGTTTCTCGCTACGCCTAGGTCTGAGAGAAGCCGAGTGAGCCGGTTGTCATCTGACCCCGGGAGTCGAAGGCCTCGAGCAGGTCTTCGGTGCCGGTGACGTTGCGGGCGTATGGCAACAGGACGCGCACCAGCCCGTCGTAACGGCTGCCGCAGGGGAAGGCGACCTCGGTTTCGCCCACCCGCTCCATTTCGCCGTAGCGTTCCATGCCCTTGACGGTGGCCCTGATGCGCAGTTCGGGCCGTTTGGCCTCGCCCTCACCGTCGACGGTGTAGATCCATCGTCCATCCACCTCGTTCGGCGTGGTGAACAGGATCATGTCGCTCTTGAGGTCTTTGACTTGAATACGGCCGCTCGGTGCAGGGTTGTCAGGAGACTTTTCCACCGCCTGGCGAGCGAGGAACTTGAGGGGTCGCCGGTAGATCCGGCCGCCGGGGAAGCTGAACTGGGTCGGCTGCCCGTCGACGATATCCAGGTCTCCCAGCATGGCGGCGCGGTCGCGAATTTGTGCGAGGCGCTCCTGTGTGCCCGGTCTCTGGCTGAAGCTCCAGACCGTGATGGCGCCGTCTTTTTCGAAAAACCCGACGGTGATGTCGTCACCATAGGGGTCGATAGGTATTAGCTCCAGACATGCGCCCAGCCGGGCCAGAGTCTCGATAACCGGTTCTCTGTCTGTCGTTACCATCCCAAATATCCTTGTACTCGGTTAGCCTCGTACCGCCTCTGCTAAAGCCTTTATGTGGTCAGGTGTTGTGCCGCAGCAGCCGCCGATTATCTCGATGCCCATGCCTGAGAGTTTTTTGAAGCCCGCCGCCATCTGCTCGGGGCTCTCCGGATATATGAGTTGCCCCTGCCTGATCAACGGTATGCCGGCGTTGGAGTTGAGCCACACCGGGCCATCTGTGGCGGCTCTGAATCGTTCTCCCAGTTCGACCATGATGTCGATGCCGTTGCCGCAGTTGGTGCCAAGTATGTCGGCACCCGCCTCTGTCAGGGCGTCTACGGCCGATTCTGGGGTGTCGCCCATCATCGTGAAGAAGCCCCGTGGACCTTTGTCGAACGTGGTGAGGGCGGCGACGGGGAGGTTCGTGTGCTCTTTCACCGCACGCACGGCCAGCTTCGCCTCTTCGACGGAGATCATGGTCTCTATGACGATGACGTCGACTCCGCCCTCTTCGAGCGCCTTGGCCTGCTCGGCGAAAGCGTGGAAGACGTCGTCCGGCTCTGTCTCGCCGACCGGCACGATCAGTTCGCCGGTGGGTCCCATCGAGCCCGCGACATATCTGGGGCCGTCTGCGCTCTCGGCTTCGCCCCGGGCGAGTTCGGCGGCCAGGCGGTTCAACTCCGAAACGCGGCCGCCGAAGCCGTACTTGGCTTGCATAAACCTGCTGCCCCCAAAGGAGTTGGTCTGCACCAGGTCGCTGCCCGCACGGAGGTAGTCGGCCGCCATTCCCCGCACTGTGTCGGGGTCGCTCAGGTTCATCGCCTCCGGGTCACCGCCGGGCTCCAGGCCTCTCGCCTGCAGGTAGGTACCTGTGGCCCCGTCGGCAATGATCGTGGTGCCAGCGGCCAGGCATTCAAGAAATGTCAGCTTTTCCGTTTTTGTGGTCATTTGATCCATCCGTCTATCGCCCCTGGTGTGGGGTCTCTCGCGCCCTCGTTGTGCAGGTCTCTGACCCTGGCTACAAAGTCTTTGGGCATACCCTCGTTGTAGCGCTCGGCCACCTCCGTAGCGGCGTCTCTCGCGCTCGTCTCCACCTCGACCGGCTCGGTCCAACCCCACCCGTCGAGGTAGTCGTCGGTCCCGTAGCTGCCGTCGAACATGGCGATGGCGTCGGCCCCCTCCTGGAAGCGGTGGTCGAGCATGAGCGAGACCTTGCCGGTATCGTCCTCGGCCTGTACCTGCACGGGAATCTCTTTCCAGTACATAACGCGGACCGTTGCAGTCGTGGGCGCTCTATGGGGGGAAGTCATGAGGAAATCAGGTTCAACCATACCATCCCACCCCGTCGCACCGGCGCTCGTTGACACTCCCGAAGACCGTACATACGATGACGCGACACCCTTGTAATCGAGAGCGGATTCGAACTGGTGAGGAGTACCCGGATGACCGATAACGACGCCAACAACACAAACCTTGCATTTGAACCCGCGACGAAGCTGCACGAAATGATCGCCGAAAAGGAGATTTCGCCGGTCGAACTGACCAGGTTGTATCTGGACCGGATAGAGAAGCTGAACCCGGTTCTGAACGCGTACCTAACGGTCGACCCAGACCGTGCCCTGGATGCGGCCCGACAGGCCGAAGAGGCAGTAACGCGGGGCGACGAATTGGGCCCCCTGCACGGCGTGCCCATTTCCATTAAAGACCTGCAGATAACCAAGGGGTTGCGGACCACCGGCGGCTCGGCGATTTTCAAAAACCGGGTGCCGAAAGAGGACTCCATCGCCGTGGAGCGCATCCGGGCGGCCGGGGCGATCATACTGGGCAAGACGAACACCCCCGAATTCGGCCTGCTGGGCGTGACCGTAAACAAACTCGGCGAGGGAACACGTAACCCGTGGAACCCCGACCGGACAACTGGGGGCTCTTCCGGCGGTGCTGCTGCAGCGACGGTGGCCGGGCTGTGCGCGCTGGCCGAGGGGAGCGACGGCGGCGGGTCCATTCGCATTCCCTCCAGCTTCTGCGGGATTTTCGGCATCAAGCCGACACAGGGACGCGTACCCAAGTACTCCGGGGCGAACATTGCCCCGGCAGCAAACCATTTCAGTCAGGCCGGGCCGATGACCCGGACGGTGCGTGACGCCGCCGTGCTGTTCCAAGTCATGGCGGGCCACGATGGGCGCGACCCGTCGTCGATTCGCGAACCCGTGCCGAACCTTGTCAGTGCTTTGGACAGGGACGCGAAGGGCCTAAGCGTTGGCTGGAGCCCGGACTATGGCTACTCCCCTGTGGACCCAGAAGTGTCCCGGGTTTGCCGAGAGGCGCTCGTTGGACTCAGCGAAGCAGGAAGCACTGTCGCCGATTCGGACCTGGCCCTTGATAACCCATTCGAACCGTTCCACACTCTGTTCGGGGCCATGGCATTTACCGCGTACGGCTCGTTGCTGGACAGCGACCTGACCGATTACGCGCGCAACATGATAGAGCACGGTGCCACCGTGTCTGGCGCCGATTATGCTCTGGCGCTGGGCCACATGGACCGCATCCGCGCCAGCATTGAGGAGCAGCTCGACCGCTTCGATGTCGTCGCGTCCCCGACGCTCTCGGTCCCGGCGTTCAAGGCGGGAGGGCCGCTGGACACGGTTACCGAGATCGACGGGCAAGAGGTGGACCCGTGGTGGGGCTATTTCCCGTTCACCTTCCCCATCAACATGGCCGGGCTGCCGGCGGTGAGCATTCCGGCTGGTTTCTCGGCAGAAGGCCTGCCCATAGGCCTGCAACTGGTGGGTAAGCGCGGGGCGGAAGAGACTCTTATCACCCTGGCTGCTGCGCTGGAGCGCACCCGGCCCTGGGCGCAGCACCGGCCCCAAGTGAGCTAGTTTGGCCAGCTAGCGCATACCGAAAGACGTCACCCGTGACATGGAGGTTTTCCGTTCGGAAGGCCTCTCTGTTTTATGGGTTTTCAAGCACGTAGACTTAACTGATGAGCGATAGCTCCGTATTTAATCTCGACACCGCCGAGCAGGTACTGCTGTGCCCCACCTGTCTGATGGCGAACGCCCTGGGAGCGAACCGGTGCAATAGCTGCATTCGGGACCTGAGCGATCTGGGTCCGGTACCTGCACAGGTAGGGCGAGACGTTCTCGTCGAACGTGGCAAGGAGCGCCAACGCCGGTTCAGGATGCGGCTTGGCATGTTCGCGCTAGTGCTACTCGGCCTTGCCCTGTGGCAGACGTCCGAGTACTACGGGTTCGTTCGCTTCATGAGTGCGCCTCAAAGCCAGGTCAGCGCTGCTCCAGCTACTGCGGCATCGACCGACTGGCCCATGTTCCAGCGTGATCCGCTGCACGGCGGCAATCACCCCGAAGGGGAGGTGATGCCGACCGGAGAGTTGCTTTGGAGCTTCGACATGGGCACCAAGGTGCCGACCCCACCGGCCGTGGTGGACGGGACTGTTTACTTGTCCGCCGGGCTCAGGGGCGTGGTCGCACTGGACGCCGAGACCGGGGACCTACTCTGGCAGTACACAGTGGCCGGAACCATCGAAGCTGCAGTGGCGGTGGCGGGGGATAAGGTCTTCGCGGGCCTCAGGGACGGCCGCATCGTGGCGATTAACCGGCACACAGGCGAGGAGGAATGGTCCGTGCAGACGGGGAACAAGATATTCTCCTCTCCTGCTGTACTCGACGGAATTGTCTACATCGGGTCGGGTGACAATTTCCTTTACACGATTGACGCAGAGACCGGCGGGGTTCGCTGGAAATACACTGCGGGGGACTCGATAATCGCCTCCCCCGCGGTCTCGGCGGACGTGCTGGCCTTCACCGCCCAGGATCAAAAGCTCTACGTGGTCGAGACCCGCTCCGGGAAGCTGCGATTCGACTACCGTTTGGACTTCGTTGGCGGCTCGCCCAGCATACGGGGAGACCGTGTCTACATAGGTGACGAGGCGGGCATTCTGCGATCTATCGATTGGAACCAGCGCACGCTTCCGCTGGAAAAAGCGCTGGTCAAGCTGAAGTTCTACGGATGGTGGTACGGCCTCACCTCAACCCTGCAGAACCAGAAAGGGTTCGTATGGGGCTTTTCGCCGCCGGGTGGTAGCCCAATGGGTACGGCTGTAGCCACTGACGAACTGGTCTATGTACCCGCCGGTCGCCTGTACGCCGTCGATACGCTCACCGGTGATGAAGTCTGGAGCTTCCGCCCGGCGGGCCAGTTGTTGGGCTCACCCGCGGTCGTTGGAGGTACGGTGGTACTGGGTGACACGCAGGGCCGACTGTACGGCCTCAACGGAGCCACGGGCGAGCCTTTATGGGAGATTCGCGGCCTGGGTGGCTCAGTAGTTTCTACGCCGGTGGTAGCGGGCGACACGATTTACGTTTCCACGCATGAAGGCCGACTCCTTGCTATTCGATAGCCGTTTTTCGAAGTTGATAACCCGGTCTGTCTTTCTGGCAACCGCTGTAGTTGGGCTGGGAATTGCCTGCTCCGGTGGCGAGGTGCAACCTCCATTTACCGAGGCGACACTGGGCGCGACATCCGACGATCTGGCACCCCTGGAGGGGCCGAAGCGAGACAACCCAAAACTGGAGATAATAGTTTTCACCAGCCCCACCCCGGCGCTACCCGGCGAGCCCCGCTTCGGAGGGACACTCCGGGTGGCCTGGACGGGCCCGGTGATACGCCTGGACCCGGTGACGACAAACTTTTTCACCATAGCCAGCGAGTACCACTCGGCAGCGATCGGCTCTCATATGTTCGAGTCGCTCTTCCGCTGGAATGAGGACGGCGAAACTGAGCCTGTGTTGGTGGACGACTGGTCTATATCTTCGGACGGGCTCAGCTATACGTTCAACCTGCGCAAGGGCCTGAAGTTCCACGACGCCTCCCCTCTTACGAGTGAGGACGTACGGCTGTCGCTGGACCGGTGGAAGAGCACCGGCTCGACACAGGCGGGAATTGTGCGCAAGTTCGCCCCCAGTCGCTGGATACAGATGCCGGACGAGTCCACCATCATCGCCACGTTGCAGGAGCCGCTGCCCAGCTTCATCGACCTGCTGGGCCAGCCGTATCTGGCCCCATACGTGATGCCCAGGGGGCAAGCGTTGAGGCAGCCGAGACGCACCGTAAACGAGATTATTGGTACCGGGCCATATGCTGAGGCGGGCTGGAAATTCGGCGACAGCGTGACCATTGAACGGTACCGTGACTACGCCGCTCGGCCCGAACCCACTAGCGGTTACGCAGGAGAACAAATCGCCTGGATTGACAGGATTTCGTGGGTGGAAATCAACGACCCGGCGCTCCAGGTCGCGGCGTTGCAGGCAGGGACAATCGACGTGATCGACGGTGCCGATCTGTCGGCTTATGGGAGTCTACGAGATGACCCGGCGATAAACGTGCTGCTGGGTCGACCGGGCAACAGGTCGGTGGTCTACCTCAACCCGGCCGCCGCGCCTTTCGGGGACGTTCGAGCACGACTGGCCGCCCAGGCCGCCATAGACGTGCAGAGTGTAATGGGCGGGTTGGGTGACCCTGAACTGTGGGCTACCTGCGCCGCTGTCTACTGGTGTGGCGGTCCGCTAGACGTCCGCGACGGCGGCGAGATGTACGGGGGCGACCTCGCCAGCGCCGGAGCGCTATTAGCCGACTCCGATTACGAAGGGGAGACCGTTGTCGTCCTCGGCCCGGTAGACATGGGTTGGACCTCGCCGCTGGTGCCCGCCGTTGCCGATGCGCTACGAGCTGCCGGGTTTACTGTCGAAGAAGTGTCCACCGGCTACCAGACTTTTGGCGGCCTCATCCAGTCGATATCTAATTACAGTGCGATTGTTGGATGGTACGGACACTGGGGAGGAGGCTCACCTCTGACCGACCCGACCATAAGCAGTAGCAACCGCTTCGTCGTCGAGGACGACGACCTAATAGAACTACGGAATCGCTACGCGCTGGAACCGAACGAATCTGACCGCATGGCTATTGTCAGGCAGATCAACCGGCTGAGGTTTGAACACGCAACGACCGTGCTGCTGGGGACATTCGACCACATGCTGCCGATGACGAACGATATCAAGGGAGTCGGCTTGTTCGCGCTCCCGTACTACGGGAACGCCTGGCTGGAGCGGTAGTTCGGCCCTAGGCGGCGGCCCCTACGCGGCAGCTGGCTCGTAGCGGAGGCACTCCTCGCAGACCGACTCGGGGATGACTCCCCACTTCATTAGCAGGCCGAACATATAGCACCCGGCGCAGAAACCGACGCCGGATTCCAGGAATGCGAAACCGGCCAGCACCCCGAGCACGGCCCGGTAAGGCACGGACGAATCGATGATCAGGAACAGGACCAGCGCGGTCACCGAGAAGACGAGTCCAATGCTCTGGGCGAACTGCTTGGGCGGACCGGGTGTGGGCCTTTTGGGGTTGCCCAGCAACGGGATGAGCACCCGGGCGGAAATGAACCCGAGAGGATTCAGCGTCGGCCCGGTGGCGACCCCGGCTGCAAATATGTATACGAGGATTGCCAGTAGCCACCACTGGTTGGCGAAAATTGCAGCTAGCGTTAGCACCACAACCATTGCCGCGATGCCGCGGGCTACGAACTCGTTTACAGGGTTAGGGAAGCTGAAAATCTCTGCCACAGTGGCAGAGATTCCCGCTCGATTGTTTGATGTTTTAGTTGTACTCATGTGTGTGTTCCTGCAACAAAACATCCCCGCCAGTCGCACGAGGGTACGCTTACGACAGGTCTCCAGATAGGGATTAAGCCGATACAGCGGTCCTCATACAACAACAGGCGCGGGTTATTGAGACAGGCAGGCCAAACAGTTTAATTCGGACCGCGATCCGGGTCAAAGGGCAGCAAAACGGCGACGGTCCGGACGTTTCGCCTCGCGGGCCTATGGCCCCGAACGTGACAGGGCCGATATAGTACGGCCGCCAGCCCCCCGGCGGAGCCGTCAACTAGGCCGACGCAGACATCGAGGCCAGACAGTCCGCAATTAGCCTTAACCAGTACCCAGTGTCAGGAGGACAAAGGTGTCAACTGAGGAACGCAGCTATCAGATGGAGCAGGGAGCCGCCTCGCGGCCGCCCACCGGGCGCCCGGTGGTTCACGCGACAAGGGGGGTCATTTCTTCCGGGCACTATCTGACTTCCATGGCGGGCATGCGAATGCTCATGGCCGGGGGCAATGCCTTCGACGCGATGGTCGCAGCCACTTTCGCCGCTACCGTAATTGAGCCAATCGCGTCGTATTCGTTAGGCGCGGAGAGCGTGTTCATGCTCTACGACAAGGCTTCCGGCGACCTCAAATCGGTTTCAGGCCAGGGCGTGGCACCGGCCAAAGCCACTATCGAGTTCTACAGGGGTCTGGGACTGGAGGAGATACCGACCGGGCCGGGGATGCAGGCGCAACTTTCGTTCACCGTCCCGGGCGTGGCTCACGCGCTGGTTTCCATTCTGGACAAGTACGGGTCGATGAGCCTGGTCGACGTGCTAGCACCGACCATAGAGTACGCAGAAGACGGCATACCCAACTATGAATACATGATCGACGCGCTGGATTCGGACACCACTCGGGACCAGTTCCACAACTACCCCCCAGGCGGGTGGGACGTGTTCTTCGACGGCCGGGAATTGCCGAGTCCGGGGAGCATTCTGAAGCAGTCAGCACTGGGTGCCGTGCTGAGAGCGATGGCAGAGGCGGAACAGGCGGCCACCGGGGACCGCTCGGCTCGACTGGCGGCAGGACGCGACGTGTTCTACAGGGGCGCCGTGGCCGATCGCATCATCGAGTGCGTCAACGCTTCAGGCGGAGTGCTTTCGAAAGATGACCTGTCCGCGTACTCATCCAGCACCGAGACGCCTCTTAGCACAACGTTCGCCGGGCACGAGATCCACGCTCAGGGAACATGGACCCAGGGCGCTGTGTTGTTGCAAACACTGAACATACTGGAGCGCTTCGACCTCGCGGCCATGGGCCACAACTCACCCCAGTACATCCACACGGTGGTGGAGGCGCTGAAGCTGACGCTGGCAGACCGGGAAGCGTACTACGGCGACCCAGATTTCTCCGACATTCCCGTGGAACGATTGCTCTCGAAAGGGTATGCGGCCGAGCGCGCGGTCCTAGTCGATCTGAATTTTCCGCACCCAAACACCCCCGCACCGGGACTAGGTGGCCCCGAGCTACCCGCAAACGCCGGTTCAGATGGCCCGGCAGGTCCCGACCAGAGAGAGCATGGGCACAGCGCCACAGACGGGACCACGCACATAGCCGTGCAGGACGCCGAAGGAAACATGGCCTGCTCGACGCCGTCGGGCGGCTCGTTTGCAAAGTCGGTGTTCTTCCCAGAGGTTGGGTTCGCACTTAGCACACGTATCGAGATGTTCAATTTCGAGGAGGGGCACCCCAATGCGCTGGCACCGGGGAAGAGGCCCCGGACGACCCTGGTTAACTACCTTGCAACGAAGGACGGGGTGCCGGTCATGACGTTCGGCTGCCCGGGTGGCGACCACCAGGCTCAGGCGAACCTGCAGCTAATACTCAACACGTTCGTGTTCGGCATGAACCCGCAGGAAGCGATTGAGGCCGCTCGATTCGCCACGGACAGTGTGCCAAACTCGTTTTACCCCCACGTCTACCTGCCGGGGCAACTCTCGGCCGAGGACGGCGTGTCACAGGACACGGTCTACGACCTGAAGGTGATGGGCCACAAGGTGGTGCGGGCGACGGTGTGCGGTATGGGAGCTACCATCACCAGACGCGACACGGTCACCGGCGTCATGAGCGCCGGGGCAGACCCCAGGCGGGCCTGTTACGCCATAGGCTGGTAGCTAACTCCCAACCCGGGGTCGGGATCAGGGCTCGTCCCAACTGAGGATGAAAACCTCCTGGGCGGTTACCGGGTCCGTGCTACCGGGGAACTGGCGCACGAAGGCGCTGATGGTTGATGACTCGGCCGTTCCGCTGATCCGGTTTCGCCTGAATCATAGTAAGAGGCACTCTGAGTGTCAATCGCCAGTACCATCACCTAAAACTTGGCAAGAACATCGCGTGGGCCACCGAAAGCGGGTCTGGATTTTTCGGACTTTGTCTTAAAAACGGTTCTAAAACCCTTGTCCGACCATGACTCCAACTCTAGGATACGTCTATCAGGCTTTCTGGTTGTATGAGCATCTCCTCCTCTTTCTATTGCCTCGCCCCCCTTCATCTAACGCACATCCGCGTGCAATCGATGCGACGCGGCTATCTTGTTGTCGGCTTGCTCTCGGCGTTCGTCTTGCTCGCTGCGTGCAGCACGCAGGAGCCGGGACTGGTGTTTACTTCCGATAGGGATGGCAACCGGGACATCTATTCCATAGACCTGACGAGTGGTGAAGAGGTCAATCTGACTTTCTCGTCGCGGGACGAATATCGCGCCAAGCTGTCTCCCGATAAGGCCGCCATCGCCTTCATCTCGGAGCAGGATGGCCGCACCATGGTCGAGACCATACAGTTGACGGGCGAAACCAAGGACCGCATCCGGGTGAGCCAGGGCGAAGGTTCGCAGCGCGATCACCACTGGTCGCCGGACGGCTCTCGTATCGCCTACCTGACCGAAGAAGACGGCAAGGGCACGGTCTTCACCACCGAACTGGAGGACGATCGGCCCGCCCGGTTGACTGCCGTGGAAACTGACGAGGTCGGCCCCTGGTCACCGGACGGCAAGGACCTGCTGTTCGCCGTCCACTCGGGAGAAGCCGTCGGCATCTACAAGCGCAACCCGAACGGGGTGAATGAAGAGCGACTGACTTCCGAGAACGACATAAACCCGGTGTGGTCCCCGGACTCTAAGAAGATCGCGTTCATCTCCATGCGGGATGGCAACCCTGAGCTATACGTCATGAACGCCGATGGCAAGGAAATTAAGCGGCTGACCAATAACGAGACCCGGGAGTCGGACATAGCCTGGTCGCCAGACGGACGCCGCATCGCCTTCGTCTCAGAGTTTGATGGCAACGCCGAGATTTACACCGTCAAGCCGGACGGTTCGGACTCTATTCGCCTAACTGCTAACACTCTTCGAGACGAACAACCCGTCTGGTCGCCCGACTCCAAGCGCATCGCGTTCGTGTCTCACTTGGACGACGATAGCGAGATCGTTGTCATGAACGCCGACGGGACTGGCCAGCAGCGGCTCACCAACAACGATGCCGACGACTTTGAGCCGGACTGGTAGCGGGCGGGCGGCGAAACCCATTTACCGCCGGGTCGTGGTCAAGGCGGGCAGTGCCCTGCTGACGCATGGCGGCGACCGGGTCAGCGACTCGGTTATCGACTCTCTCGCCTCTCAGATCGCGTCGCTGCACGCCGAAGGCATGGAAGTGGTGCTGGTTTCGTCCGGCGCAACGGCGGCTGGTCGAACCGCGGTCGCCGTACCGGAAAAGGGCCTCAACGTACCCATCAAGCAGGTCCTAGCCGCGGTCGGTCAGGGGCTACTGATGCACCGCTACGAGCAGGCCTTCGGAGGTCACGACGTGCGAGTGGCCCAGGCGTTACTAACGGGCCACGATCTTGAAGGGCGGCTCGCCTACTTGAACGTGCGCAATACGTTGCTGAAGTTGCTCGAAATCGGCGTCGTGCCGATAGTGAACGAGAACGACGTTGTCAATGTGGAGCAGCTTTCCGAGCGCGCCATCGGTGATAATGACACGCTCTCGGCATTGGTGGCGAACCTTGTCGATGCCGATCTGCTGGTGATTTTGGGCGAACTGAACGGCCTATATACCACCGACCCACACATCGACCCTTCGGCCGAACCCATCCCGGAAGTTACGGCCATTGACGACGACATTCTTGCAATGGGCGGTGAGTCGTTTGCCGCTGGTGGCGTCGCGGTCGGCTACGGCGGCATGGCTGCAAAGCTGCAGGCGGCCAAACTGGTGACCGCCTCCGGTACTGCCGCCGTGATGGCTAGCGGGCTGGAGCCCGACGTACTTGTCCGCTTAGCCCACGGCGAACGGGTGGGAACGTACTTCGCCGCCACCGGCAGCCATATGGAGAGTCGCAAGAGATGGATGCTCAGCGACGTCGGGGCCAGGGGCGAGGTGGTCGTGGACGAAGGGGCCGTCACGGCCCTGACCACAGGCAAAAGGAGCCTGCTTCCCGCCGGCATTACAGGCGTGCGAGGGCATTTTAACAGGGGCGACGTTGTCACCGTGCTCACCTCGTCCGGTGACGGCATAGCGACGGGGATAGCCAATTACGACTCAATCGACATTGACCGCATCAAAGGTGTCAGGTCGAGCCGCATAGCCGAGGTGCTTGGGCACGAGTACGGTGAAGAGGTGATCCACCGCAGCAATCTCGTTAGGCTTTGAAAGGGTAACTCTTTAACGAGGTTAAGCTCTGATTAGGTCAAGCTGCGGCGGGATAGCAATTTCGACAATACTAGATGGTGGCATCCGGCCACTCTGCCCAGGGCCTAGCAAATGACTGACGTAAACCTACAAAACATCGGCGAGCGCGCCCGAGCAGCCTCGCGGGAACTCGCCCGAGCGGAGCCTTCCCGCATAGACAGAGCGCTCCGGCTGATTGCAGACGCCCTAGTGCAACGTGGACTAGCAATAGGCGAAGCCAACACCAAAGACGTCGATCGGGCACGGGAAACCGGACTCGGCGACCACATAGTGGACCGGCTCGTACTCGACGAGGGCCGTTTAACAGGTGTTGCCGACGGGGTCCGAGCTGTTGCCGGGCTGGCCAGTCCGGTGGGCCAGGCAATCGAATCGCGAGTGTTGCCCAACGGGGTGAGGCTGGCGCGCCTTCGAGTGCCGTTGGGCGTAATTGGCGTGATTTATGAGAGTCGGCCCAACGTAACGGCAGACATATCGGCCCTGTGCCTGAAGTCCGGCAACGCGGTCATTCTCCGGGGCGGTAAGGAGTCCATCGAGACCAACAAGGCGCTGGCCGAGGTTATTCGGGACTGCCTCAAAGACTCGGGCCTGCCAAATGACGCTGTTCAGCTCATCGAGTCCACCGACAGATCTGTGGTCGATGGAATGCTGCAAATGCGCGATTATATCGACCTGCTAATTCCCCGCGGCGGTGCCGAGTTGGTAATGCGAGTGGCCAACGAAGCTACCATGCCCGCTATAATCGGGGGCATCGGCGTGTGCCACACGTACGTGGACAGCGCTGCCGACCTGGACATGGCGATTTCGATCACCCATAACGCCAAGGTGCAGCGACCGTCGGTGTGTAACGCCCTGGACACGGTGCTGGTCCACTCCGGTGTCGCCCGCGCTTTCCTGCCCCAAATGGCCGCGTCGATGGCCGCGGCCGGGGTGCAGCTTCGCTGCGATTCCCGCGCCCTGAGTATCATCGGAGAGAACGGCTCGGATCTCATCTCCCGAGCGAACGAGGAGGACTTCGGCCAGGAGTTCCTGGCCCTCGTCGCCTCCGTAAAGGTGGTCGATTCGCTGGACGAGGCCCTGTCGCACATAGCGACGTACGGGTCCGGCCACTCGGAAGCCATCGTGACAGGGGACTACGCCGCAGCGACCAGGTTCACCGACGAAGTGGACGCTGCCGCCGTTTTCGTCAACGTAAGCACCAGGCTTAACGACGGTGGCGAATTCGGCCTGGGTGCAGAGGTTGCCATCAGCACCAATAAGATTCACGCAAGAGGCCCCATGGGGCTTGCGGAGCTGACGTCCTATAAGTGGGTGGGCCTGGGCTCAGGCCAAATTAGGGAAAGCTAGTCAAAATGCCCAACTTTTACTTTGAACGCGAGGTGCGTACCCCCTTCTCAGAGTGCTACACAATCGTCGAAGACGACGTGGGTGTGGGACGCGTGGACATTCACTTCGCCGAGGGCGTTATTCACGCTACCGTTAACGTGGCCGAGAGCCTGACCACCGACTCAATACAGGACTTGATCGACACGATTGACCAAGAGTTGATCGACTCGGTAGGCATCGTGCGGGACGAGATGATCGTCCACGTCCACCAGGGTAGAGACCTTGGGGTCTTCTCGGGCCCAAAGTACGACGAGAACGGGGGCGGTCGGCCGCACATGGCCTAGCCGCTTATGCTCGCCCGACCAGTCTGCCAAAAACTGTGAAGAAATGTCTGGCGGTGGATGCCCTGGTGTTCGACGTCTACGGAACGCTCGTCGACACGGGATCCATATCGGCCGAGTGCGAGCGGGTGTTTCCCGGTCGTGGTACCGACATTTGCGAGGCCTGGCGGGCCAAACAACTCCAGTACACATGGCTGCTCAACTCGATGGGCGAGTATCTCAACTTTCGCGAAGTCACCCGCAGGGCGCTGATATTCTCGTTTCGATCCCTTGGGCTTGGCTGCGACAAAGACGGCGAGCGTTCACTGCTGGACGCCTACCTCCATCTCGCTCCATTCATGGACGTGAAACAGGCGCTGCAAGACCTGTCCGATTCCGGCCGTCGGCTTCTAGTACTTTCCAACGGCACGCCGGGCATGCTCGACGGAGTGTTGGCCAATAGCGGGCTGCTGCCCCACTTCGAAGCCATCATGAGCGTCGACGAGGTCGGTGTCTTCAAACCGGACCCGAAGGTCTACAGGCTGGCCGCCGATCGCCTGGAACTGCCCCTCGATAGAATCGGGTTCGTCTCGGCGAATTCGTGGGACATCGCCGGGGCATCCAACTTTGGCTTCGCCGCAGCCTGGCTGAACCGGACGGGCAGCGTGGCCGACGAGGTGGGCGGAAGTGCCAGAATTGAGGTCGATGGCCTCTCGGGCCTGGCGGCCTCAGTGCGCAACAGTGGCTCTTAAACTCGCGTCCAATAGCGCGTCTGAAGGCAGGCTCGCCGGCAAGGTCGTGCTCGTCACCGGCGCGGCGCGCGGGGCGGACATGCCCATGGGTTTTGGAGGAGCGACCGCCCGACTATTCGCCCGAGAGGGCGCCCACGTTATGGTCACGGACATGGACGGCGACGGTGTCGTAGCCACAGTAAGACGTATTGCTGAAGAGGGCGGCACAGCGGACTCGGCGGTCCTGAATGTCACCAGCGAGGCTCAGTGGGAGGCAGCCATTGCGGCCACGGTGCAGCGATTCGGGCGGCTCGACGTGCTGGTCAACTCGGCAGGGACCACCCATGTCCACACTGTGGACAAGCTGCCACTAAGTGTTTTCAACGAGCAAATGGACGTGCACGCCAAGAGCGTCTTTCTGGGCACCAAACACGCCATCCTGGCCATGCGCAAGAACGGAGGAGGAGTGATTGTGAACGTCGCCTCCATGGTCTCGCACATTGGAGGCGCGTATGGCACCGCTTACTCGGCAGGCAAGGGCGCGACTCGCATTTTCACCAAGGCAACCGCCATCGAGTACGCCAGCGACGGGATAAGGGCAAACTCTGTGCACCCCGGTTGGTGTGATACGCCGATGGCCCAGGATGTCATGGTCGAGGCAACGGGGGAAGGTGCCGCCGACCCTCGTCCGGCGCGCATACCCATGGGTCGCCTGGGAAGGGCCGAGGAGGTAGCCGCCACTATACTGTTCCTGGCCTCCGACGACTCGTCGTATATGACCGGAGGGGAGCTAATGGTGGACGGCGGCGTGACGGCCCAATGAGCCGGTAGGCCACTTAGTTCGGCCGGGTCTGCTGGTCGGTTTTCTGCGACGCTCGCTCAACAGTCTTTCTGTTTTTCAGCATACGCCCCTGCAGAGGCAGTACTGCTGTAAACGTGCTCCCCATGCCCAGGGCGCTCTCGACGGCGATATGACCGCCGTCGGCCTCGACGATCTGCTTGGATACGGCCAGACCGAGACCGGGGAAGCGCTGGCGATCTTGCTCGGTGCGGAAATACGGCTCGAAGAGCTTGGCCTGCTCCTCCTCGGCCATCCCCATTCCCTTGTCACTCACTTGCACGCTGACGGTGAATTCGTCGGCTAATGCAGTCACATTAACCGTCGCTTCCGGGTAACCGAACTTGAGCGCGTTCGACACCAGGTTGATTATCACTTGCTTAAGTCTGTCTCCGTCGGCGTCGAGTTTGGGCAGTTCTTTGCCAATGTCGATTTCGATGGCCTGGTTTTTACGCAACGCCTCCGGCGCAAGCAGGTCGCACGCCTCTTGTATCAGGCCGCCTATGGCGACCGGTTTTTTGTCCAACAGGTAAGTCCCAGACTGGAACGCCGCTACGTCGAGGAGGTCATCGATCCACGCTCAGAGCGAGGATGCGCCGGAGAGGACGTTGGCAAGAAGCTTGACCGCGTTGGGGTCGGCCGCAACTCGCTCTTGTAGCAACTCTCCACTCAAGATGATGGGCGTGAGTGGGTCTGAAGTTCGTGAGACAGCACATTGAGGAACCGCAACCGACTGCGGTTTTCCTGTTCCAATTCCTCTCGCAGTCGCTCGGCTTCCCGGTACCGTTCGCCCATTTCGTTGGCGTGGATTTCCAGACGGTATCGATACATCCATTCAATCTGTTCGGATTTCTTTCTCTCGGAAATATCCTCAACCATGCCGAGTACATACAGGGGCTGACCCGAGTCGTCGTGCACCACCGTGGTGGTCACATTCGCCCACACGGTGGTTCCGTCTTTGGGCAGGAACCGCTTTTCAAACGACTTGGCGGGCTCATTACCCCCGAACAACTTCTCTGCGATGCCCTCGCTCAATTCCCGGTCTTCCGGGTGCATGAAGTCCAGATAGGTGCGACCGACCATTTCTTCTTCTTCGAAGCTGAGCAATGCGGAAAACGCCGGGTTGACGCGGACGAATCGCGAGTCAAGCCCGATGACGCCCACCGCGATTGGGCTCTCGTGGAACATCTGGCGGAACCTCTCCTCGCTCTCGCGAAGGACCACCTGTGCCTCGGTGAGCCTACGATGACGTTGTGCATTGGAGATGGCTCCGGCGATCTGTGTGCAAACCCGGCGAGCGATACGGAGATGTTCGTCTGAGTAAGCCTGAGGGTTTTTGGACCTGACGCTGAATACCCCTACAACCTCCCCGTCGCTCACCACCGGGACCGCTATTTTCGAGCGCAGACCGGCCGCCCGGTTGGTCGCTTCAACGCTGGATGTCCCTACCAGGAGATTCTTGTTCCTCTCCGGCCATTAACATCCCCTCTGACCCGGAAAGGATGGCTCTCGCAGACGAGGAGTCACCTATTAAGAGAGTTGGCGCCGACACCGAGACCGGGCACATCCATACCTGTGACATATACGTTGGTGATAGAGCCACTCTTTGTATCGAGTTCGACGATGTTCAGCCGGTCAAACGGCATGAGACGATCCACCTGCTCGCCGAACTGGTCGTAGACCTCGTCAATGTCGAACGTCGAACTCATGACTCGGCCGATAGCGGCCAAGACGTCCCGTTCGGTGGACTCTTTGCCCAGGTCTGCGTGGAGCCGCGCGCTCACTATCGCACCGGACAGTTGGGAGGCCGTACGCCTGGCCATCTCCAGATCTCGCTCTTCGTAAGCAACGGGTGCGAGGGATCCAAAGCTGACTTCGCCTACGACCAGATCATCGGAGACTAGCGGCACTCCCAGGACGGATTCGATGCCACGTTCGTATACGGCTGCAACGCCTGGTACCCGGCTAGCGAACTCGGTCATCCTGTCGCCGACCACCAGGTAGCCTCGCTCCGACAACCGTGCCTCTGCGTAGATCGTCTGATCAACGTTGTGTCGAACGCCCGCTTCCCAGCCGGGAACCTCGAGTCCGATAACAAATGCCCTAGTGACCATTTCGCTTTCGTCGTCCTTGAGCGTGACCACTAGACGGTCCCATGGGATGACTTGGCTTACCAGGTCGGCGAATCGAGAGTAGACCTCGTCGATGTCCAGCGATGAACTGATGACATGCCCTATCTCAGCGACCACTTCACTGTGGTGCACGAGCCTGCGCAGTTCGCGCTCTGCGCTCTTGAGTTCGGAGATGTCCTGCACCGTCGTGCGGAAACCTACGTGGTGTCCGTCAACGTCATACAGGGCGATACTTTTGCCCATGGCAGGGAACGTGGAGCCGTCCTTGCGCAGGTAGTTGCGCTCCACCACCTCGTAGAGCACTTTGCCCGCGCGGCCGGCCTGCTCCAAAGCGTGCCGGTCCCTGTCTCCATCGACGACCAGATCCCACGTATGGCGGCCCAATAATTCGTGTTCCTGGTAGCCGAACAGTTCCAGTTCGGTTTTGTTCACGCGTGTTACCACGCCGTCCAGGTCCAGCTCGTGAGTGCCAACTGACGACTGGTCAAACAGTTCCCGGAAGCGCTCTTCACTTCGTCGCGTTGCTTCCAGGGACCGGCGGTAGTCGGTAACGTCTCGCAAAAGAATTAATGTGCCGATGTGTTTGCCGCTGGGTCCTGACAACCGTTCCTGCAGCACATCGTACATGCGGCCTGTCGGACCCAGCGTGACGGCCAACCGCTCCTCGTTCGTTCCCGGCGTCGGCTGGCCGTAGTCTGTCTAACCGCGCAGCGACGGCGGCGGTGGTGAGCCCATCAGGTCCGCAACTCTGGCTCTCAAAATCCGCAGAGCGGATGGGTTGGCGTCCACGACTAGACCGTCCGCATTGAGGACGAGCACGCCCTCTTCCATTGCTTCGACTACGGACCGTCGGGCAACTGGAACAATTTCGAGCAGCCGAAAGCCCAACAGGCCCCAGATTATTGCCGCTCCGGTGGCGATGAAGGCGAACGGGGTGAGGTCAAGGCCCGGCCAAGGGTTGGCGGCCAATAACGATATGGCATTCGCCACCAACGGCGCGAGGGCCGCGAACACTATCAGGTAAGTTCGCTTCTTGAACTCGCTATGTGTCCGGTACGATTCGACCAGCAACATGGAACTGCCAATCAACATGAGCGCGTAAGAGTAGACTCCGTGCACGACGAACCACGGTCCATATCCTGCGTCGAAGAGGGTTAACCCGGCGGTCTCAACGAGGTTAATCTCAGCCCACAACAAATTGTGGTACCCGCTGGTAAAGGCCATTACCAGCGTGATGAACGGTATGACTGACAACAGGCCAACGGTTCGCCAGGATATTCGCTTTGTTTCCCCCAAATAAGCGAAAGCGAACAGGAACCACGCGACGGGGATAAAGACTATCGGCAAGTACTCGAACCTGGCCCACCACACCTTTGCTTGCGCCGAAGATGCGTCTATTTCAAAGACGTAGAGCACCGCCCAGAGCGCAAACAAGACCATTAGCCGGATGACCAGGTCGGTGACCGATTCGCGCCGATGTTTGATAGCGCTGTAGGCGGCCCCGAGGGCGAGGACTGCCGCGGCTATTAACGCAAGCGTGATTCCAGGGAAGATCAAAGATGTCTCTCCCCGTTGGCCCCATGAGGGCTAAAGGCCCCGGCCGGGCTGCTGAGTTTTACTGCTAGAACACCACTTTCGCATGGTTCTCAAGCTGGGCCAACGTTTCCGGTTCGCTCGCGGTCTTTAACTCGAGGATGACCCTATCGGCTCCCGCGTCGGCCATAGAGGCGATCAGGCCCCGGTCTGCAGGGTGGTGGAACGCCGTTATTTCTATGTCCGCCGGGTTGCGCCCGGCCTCGGTCGCGAGCCGATCGATCTCGCTGCGGCCAGCCCGAATGCTCTCAACACTCGCCGTTGCCATGGTCGGCATCCAACCATCGCCGTACTCGACCACCCTACTCAGGACCTTTTTGGCATCCCCTCCGAGATGCACGGGCGGGTGCGGGCGCTGCACCGGCCTGGGAAACGAGTAGACCGGAGGGAAGTCGTAGAACTCGCCATGGAACTCGCTCTCCACCTTGGTCCACAACTGCTTCATCGCCAACACCGACTCACGCGACTGTGACCACCGGCGTTCGAAGTTGCCGCCCATGATCTCGGTTTCTTCTTTCAACCAGCCCGCCCCTATGCCGAACAGGAACCTTCCCTTCGAGTACATGTCAAGCGTGGCGACTTCTTTGGCCAGTTGAATGGGGTTGCGCTCGGGCAGCAGGCAAATCCCGGTGGCCAGCTTGAGGGTGGAGGTGACGGCGGACGCCCTGGCCAACGCCACGAACGGATCAACTGCGTCGAAATAGTGCTTGGGAAGCACCCCACCTTCGGCGCCAGGATACGCCTCCTGGGTACGGTTCTTTGGGATTATCGGGTGCTCGGGTA